>Ga0247832_1000016_pt1 | contig 273593 bp, 274 predicted proteins | sample LaCruzMarch2015__10_FD_192407 | JGI IMG/M metagenome (GOLD analysis project Ga0247832, IMG submission 192407) | Freshwater microbial communities from meromictic Lake La Cruz, Castile-La Mancha, Spain - LaCruzMarch2015_4m | ecosystem: Environmental > Aquatic > Freshwater > Lake | place: Spain...
GACAATCCCGGCGACATCAGCCCCCCTGACGGCGAAAGCTGGAACGCTCTGACCCGCCGCAGCTGGGCCGCCCTTGACCGGCTGCAAGGCACCGCCCCCGACATCATCGTAGTCGCCCATTTCGGCCCGATCCTGGCCGCGGTCCAACGCGCGGCGGGGGTGACCGCGCTCCAGGCCTTTGCCCACCGCATCGACAACCTTTCCGTGACCAGCCTCAGCCTTGACCCGCCAAAGGTCCTTGCGATCAACCACTTGCCGTAACGCCCCCAAAAGGACTGCCCCCATGACCTATGACCTTGTGATCGGCGACCGCGCCTATTCCAGCTGGAGCCTGCGCGGCTGGCTTTTGTTCGACGCCTTCGGGCTGCCGGTGACGCTGCACCGCGCGCAGCTTTACACCGATGAGCTTGCCACAATCTTGCGCGACTACGCCCCGGCCCGCACCGCCCCCACGATGCGCACCCCAGATGGCAGCGTGGTGCCCGAAACCATCGCCATCGCCGAGGAACTGGCCTCGCGCCACCCTGACGCCGGGCTTTGGCCCAGCGCCCCCCATGCCCGCGCCACCGCGAGGGTTCTGGCCGCCGAGATGCACGCAGGCTTTACCGCGCTCCGCAGCCATTGCCCGATGAACCTGCGCGTCAGCTACACCGACTGCGCCCCACCTGACGCTGTGCTGGCCGACCTTGCCCGGCTTGACACGCTGTGGTCCTGGGCGCGCGCCACCACCGGGTCAACCACGCCCTGGCTCTGCGGGGATTACTCCGCCGCCGATGCCTTCTTTGCCCCGGTCGCCAGCCGCATCGCCACCTACAACCTGCCGGTCACCGAGGCGGCGATGGCCTATGTGACCGCCCATCTCGCCCATCCCAGCTTTCGCCGTTGGCGCGCGATGGGCATGGTCGACGGCGCGGATCAAGAGTTTTACCGCCGCGACTATCCCTTGCGCGACTGGCCGGGTCCGGCCCGCCTTGACGCCCGCGCGGTCGAGGGGACTGCGGCAGAAAACACCGCCTGTCCCTATTCGGGCCAGCCCGTGACCCATGTGCTGGAGCTTTCCGGCCGCCGCTTCGGGTTCTGCAACGCCTTTTGCCGCGACAAGACCGTGGCCGACCCCGAAGCCTGGCCCGAGTTCCTGCGGCTTTACCAGTCGTAAACCATTCCGCCCTATTCGTTAACCTTGATGAACGGGGCAGAACCGATGCAGAGCCAACCCAAAGCAGGGCAAACACCAAGGCCGGGCCTCCTGGTGCCCCCCCTCCCCCCCGTGGGGAGGGGAAGGGGGAGGGGGGCGTCGGTATGGTGGTGGGCAGCCCTGCGAAGGACGAAAACCCCATGACCGTGCGAACCTATACCGTCGCCTTCGAGGGCGTCGAGGCCCGTATGGTCGAGGTTCAATGCGCCGTCTCGCCCGGCGCGCCCGCCTTTACCCTGGTCGGCCTGCCCGACAAGGCGGTAAGCGAGGCGCGCGAACGGGTCCGCGCCGCCCTGCAGGCACTGTCGATTGCGCTCCCGTCCAAGCGGATCACCGTGAACCTGTCGCCCGCCGACATGCCCAAGGAAGGCTCGCATTTCGACCTGCCGATCGCGGTGGCGCTCCTCGCCGCGCTTGAAATCATCCCGGCCGAGGTGGTGGAGGGGATCGTCGCCCTGGGCGAATTGTCGCTGGACGGCAGGCTGGTCGCGGTGACCGGCGCGCTGCCCGCCGCCATGGCCGCCGCGGTCGAGGATCGCGCTCTGCTTTGCCCGCGTGCCTGCGGGGCTGAAGCCGCCTGGGTGGGCGCGACACAGGTCCTCGCCGCCGGTTCCCTGGCCGAGGTGCTGCACCATTTCACCGGCCGCACCCCCCTTGCCCCGGCCGAAGCAGGCGAGGTGCAAGGCCAAGCAAACCTGCGCGATTTTCGCGAGGTCAAGGGACAGGAACGCGCCAAACGTGCGCTCGAAATCGCCGCTGCAGGACGCCACCACCTGTTCATGGTCGGCACGCCAGGCTCGGGCAAGTCGATGCTGGCCGCACGCCTGCCCGGCATCCTGCCGCCACTTTCGGCCCCCGAGGCGCTGGAAACCTCGATGATCCACTCGCTGGCCGGGCTCTTGTCCGAAGGCGGCATCAGCCGCGATCGCCCGTTTCGCGAACCGCACCATACGGCCTCGATGGCCGCCATCGTCGGCGGCGGGCGCGGGGCCAAACCGGGGGAAATCAGCCTGGCGCATAACGGGGTGCTGTTTCTGGATGAGTTTCCGGAATTTCCCCGAACCGTCCTCGACACGCTCCGCCAGCCGATCGAGACGGGAACCGTGATGGTCGCCCGCGCCAACGCCCATATCCGCTATCCCTGCCGGTTCTTGCTGATTGCGGCGGCAAATCCCTGCAAATGCGGCTACCTGATCGATCCCGCCCGCGCCTGCGGCCGCGCGCCCATCTGCGGCGAGGATTATCTGGGCCGCATCTCGGGGCCGCTGATGGACCGATTCGATCTGCGTGTCGAAGTGCCGCCTGTGGCCTTTACCGACCTTGATCTGCCGGCATCGGGCGAAAGCTCGGTGGCAATCGCGGCCCGGGTGGCCGCAGCCCGGGCGCGCCAGACCGCGCGCTTTGGGGCCAGCACAACGCTGCGCGTGAACGCCGATCTGGAGGGCACGGCGCTGGAGGACCACGCAAGCCCAGATGCCGAGGGCAAAGCCCTGATCTCGCGCGTCGCGGAACGGATGGGCCTTTCGGCGCGGGGCTACCATCGCATCCTGCGGGTGGCCCGCACGATCGCCGACCTTGATGGCAGCGCGACCGTGCGGATGCCCCATGTGGCCGAGGCGGTCGGCTTCCGGCTTTCGGCGGCGGTCGGAGGCTTGTAGGCAGGGTGCTTAGTTTGGCTCACCCCGCGCGAAGACGCCGGCAAGCTTACCGCCGCTTCGCCTCGATCGCGTCCCAGATCAACGCCGCAGCATTGGTCCCGTCAAACCGCTCCAACTCCTGCAACCCGGTCGGCGAGGTCACGTTGATCTCGGTAAGCCAGTCGCCGATCACGTCAATGCCGACGAAAACCTGCCCCTTTTCGCGCAAGACCGGTCCGATGGCAGCGCAAATCTCCAGATCCCGGGCCGTCAAACCAACCGGCTCTGGCCGCCCGCCGGCATGCATGTTCGACCGCGTCTCGCCCGGTTGCGGCACGCGGTTGATCGCACCGACCGGCACGCCATCCACCAAAAGCACCCGCTTGTCACCCCGTTCCACCGCAGGCAGGAACTTCTGGACGATGACTGGCTCACGGTTCAGCCCCATGAAAAGCTCATGCAACGACGCAAGGTTGCGGTCGCTGGGATCAAGCCTGAACACCCCAGCCCCGCCATTGCCGTAAAGCGGCTTGAGGATGATGTCGCCATGCCGCGCCTTGAAGGCACGGATGGTCTGCAAGTCCCGCGCGATCGCTGTTGGCGGAGTCAGTTCGGGAAACCGCAGAACCAATAGTTTTTCGGGAAAATTGCGTACCCAGAACGGGTCGTTCACGACCAACGTCCGGGGGTGGATCAGATCCAGAAGATGGGTCGTCGTGATATAGCCCATGTCAAAGGGCGGGTCCTGACGCAGCCAGACAACATCGAATTCGGCCAGATCAACTTCGGTCTCGGGGCCAAGGGTCGCATGATTGCCGACCTCGCGCCGGACCTCGACAGGCCACCCTCGCGCGACCACCCTGCCTTCGACAAAGGCCAACCGGTCTGGCGTATAGTGAAACAGCAGATGCCCGCGGGCTTGCGCCTCAACCGCTATGCGGAAGGTCGAATCCGCCTGGCTGTTGACCGACCCGATAGGGTCCATCTGCAACGCGACTTTCAAGGACATGCGCACCCTCCGCGGACCACGGGCCGAGTGATGACCCATCGCAGGACAAGATGCAATTCATCACGCGAAAGCGTTTTCCAGAACTTCGATGCGCCCCTGGCCATCAACCAGCGCCAGGTCGATGCGCAGATCAGTCAATGAACCTTTGGGTTCCGTCGCCACGAACTCTTCGGCGGCGGCAAAGATCCGGCCGACTTGCCCCGGCGAAAGATGCGACGCGGCAAGGTCGTGCGTGCGGCTTTGCTTTACCTCTATCACGATCACTTCATCGCCAAGTCGGCCAATCAGATCAAGTTCGCCGCCTTGCCCCCGCCAACGTCTACGGCAGATCGACACCCCCCGCGCTTCATAAAGACGGGCAACCGCATCTTCAGCCGACTTGCCTGCGTGGTAATTTGTCCGGCCACGGTCGGACCGTCCGCGCCCTGTGGTCCCGACGGGAAAATCAAACGGCATTGCCACCTCACAAAGTGTCATGGACGGTCAAGGTCAAGCGCGATCTTGTAGACCAGTTTGCGCGCAATGCCCAGATTATGCGACACAAAACCTACTGCATCCTTAACGCTCATGGTCCCCAGCGCCCCGCGCAGGGCCGCTGCGACGTCTTCGGCGCTGGATTCGACCGGGCTTTTTCGGTCGACCAGAACCACGACTTCCCCCTTGACCGACCGCTGGGCAAACGCCTCGGCCAGCGTGGCAAGCGTCCCTCGGGTGACGTCCTCGAATTTCTTCGTCAACTCGCGGCAGATCGCGGCGTGTCGGTCGCCGCCAAGAACCAGGGCCAGATCGGCCAACAGCGAGGCCAGCCGCCGGGGGCTTTCGTACAGGATCAGCGTTGCCTGCACTTTCGCCATATCCGCAAGAAATGCCTTGCGCGCGGTTGCGGCGGCGGGTGGGAAGCCTGCAAACAGGAATCGGTCCGAGGGCAGGCCGGACAGGGTAAGCGCGCAGATCGCCGCGCAGGGCCCTGGGGCTGCTGAAATCGGCAAGCCTGCCGCCGCGACCGCTCGGGCAAGCTCGAAACCCGGGTCCGAGATCAACGGCGTCCCCGCCTCAGACGCATAAGCCAGGCTTTTGCCTTCGGCCAGCAGGCCCAAAAGCCCGCGCAAGGACGCCTCGCCGCTGTGATCGTGGTGGGCGATCAGCGGCCGCCCAGCCAGGGCGATGCCGTGAATTTCCATCAGGTGTCGCAGGGTCCTGGTGTCTTCGGCAACCAGCACATCCGCCCCGGCAAGGATGTCGAGCGCGCGCAGCGTGATGTCGCGCGCGGCACCGATCGGCGTCGACACCAGATGCAGACCCGGCGGAATTGCGCGCAGGCCGTGGCGGACTGGCGGATCAACAGGCTGAAAGCCATGCCTCACAAGTTTACTTCCCTTTGCGAACCCATTACCGTTCCGCACGTTGTTGCCGGCCCGCAGACCTTGCGACTGCCGCAGAGTGAGGAAGCATGATGTTGTCCGCTATTCGTCTGGCCCGCAAGTCGCTTGCCTGGTGCGTTCTGCTTGTCGGCCTGGTGCCTCTTGCGGCTTGTGTCGCGCCCGGGGGCGGCACTGGCCCGGCAACCGGTGCCGGTGGCTCGGTGCAGGTGGCACTGCTGATCCCTTCTGGTTCCGCCCAGGCGCAGGATGAGTTGTTCGGCCAGAATCTGGAAAACGCCGCCCGGTTGGCGATGGCCGACCTCGCAGGGGTAGAGATCGATCTGCGGGTCTACCGCACTGCCGGCAGCCCGGAGCTTGCCGCAGTCCTGGCCAAACAGGCGGTCGATGAAGGTGCGCAGGTGATCCTTGGGCCGTTTTATTCCGAAGAGGCCAATGCTGCCGGCAACGCCGTCGCGGCCTCGGGCGTGAACGTGCTGGCGTTTTCCAACAATGCGGCGATCGCCGGGGGCAATGTGTTTGTCCTTGGCCAGACCTTCGACAACACCGCACGCCGGCTGGCAAGCTTTGCCGTGCGCAGCGGCAAGGGCAAGATCCTGATCGTGCATGACCGCAATGTCGCCGGTGAGGTTGGCAAGACCGCGATCGAGCGTGGCATCGCTGCCGCGGGCGGGGCCGTCGCCGGGGTGACATCGTATGAGTTTTCGCAAAACGGCATCGTGCAGGCCGCAACCGGTATCGTCGCCTCGGCGCGGTCTTCCGGGGCGACGGCGCTGTTTCTGACCGCCGACACCGCCGGGGCGCTGCCGCTTCTCAGCCAGCTTTTGGTCGACAACGGTATCGACCGGACCAGCACCCAGTTCATCGGCCTGACCCGCTGGGACATTCCGCCCTCGACGCTGGCCTTGCCGGGCGTGCAGGGGGGCTGGTTTGCAATGCCCGACCCAGGCCTGCAGGCGCAGTTCCAGTCGCGCTATGAGGCGGCCTATGGGGCCAGCCCTTCGGTGGTGGCGGGGCTTGCCTATGACGGGATCGCTGCGATCGGTGCCCTGGCACGGTCTTCGGCGGGCGCACCGATCACGCGCGAGGCCCTGACCCAACCCTCGGGGTTCGCCGGGGTGTCGGGCATTTTCCGCTTTCTGCCCAGCGGTTCGAACGAGCGTGGTCTAGCCGTGGCCCAGATCCGCGACAACGCCGTTTCGGTGATCGATGCCGCGCCTCGCAGCTTTGCCGGTGCCGGGTTCTGACCCCGTGTCATCCTTGATCAGGGCCGTTGCGGCACCTGAGGGGGCGCTGACAAACACGGGGTTTGCGGTGCCCTCTGCCCAGGACCTGACCGACGACGTGCTGTCGGGTCCGATCAGCGCGGCCACCGAGGGCAAGGCCGCGCGCTTGTTTGCGGTTGCGCAACTTGCGGTGGCCAAGGCCGAGGCTACCGCAGGGTTTGAGGCCGCGTTCCTGACCACACCCCGTGTCGCGCGCCCGCTGGTGACGGCGCAGGCTGGTCTGACGGACGCGCTGGTCCAAACCGCCTTTGCGACCGCGACCCGCCTGCATGCGCTGCCGAACCCGACCGAAGCCGAACGCATCGCCGTGCTTGGCGTCGGCGGCTATGGCCGGGCGGAAATGGCACCACAATCGGATGTGGATCTTCTGTTCCTGACACCCTGGAAAATCACGCCCTGGGCCGAAAGCGTCATCGAGACGATGCTTTACATCCTGTGGGACCTGAAACTGAAGGTGGGACATGCCAGCCGCACCGTGAAGGACTGCCTGCGTCTGGGCCGCGAGGACATCACCATCCGCACCGCGCTGTTGGAAAATCGCTTCGTCTGCGGCGATGCAACACTTGCGACCGAGCTTGGCGACAAGCTTTGGGGTGAGCTGTTTCGGACCACCGGACCGGAGTTCATCGAGGCCAAACTTGCCGAACGCGCCGAGCGTCACAAACGCCAGGGCGGTCAGCGCTATGTGCTGGAGCCGAACGTCAAAGAGGGCAAGGGCGGCCTGCGCGACCTGCAGACCCTGTACTGGATCGGCAAATACCTGCACCGGGTGCCCTCCTCGCAAGGTTTGGTCGCGGCAGGACTGCTCAGCGCCGACGAATACGAAAGCTTTGCCAGGGCCGAAGATTTCCTGTGGGCCGTGCGCTGCCATTTGCACTATCTGACTGCGCGGGCCACCGATGTGCTGACCTTTGATCTGCAGGTCGAGGTAGCGGCCCGCATGGGCTATCGTGACAGTGCAGGCCGGCGCGCGGTCGAACATTTCATGCAAGACTACTTCCGCCAGGCAACCCGGGTGGGAGAGTTGACCCGCGTCTTCCTGACAGAATTGGAAGCCCGCCACGCCAAGCGCGAAGCCAGCCTGTTCGGTCTGTTCAAGCGGACAAAGCCGGTCAATCCCGGCTACAAGCTGGTGCAGGGCCGGATCGACGTCATCGACCCCAAGGCTTTTCTTGCCGACAAGCTGAACCTTTTGCGGGTGTTTCAAGAGGCGCTGCGCACCGGCTATCTGCTCCACCCCAACATCATGCGGCTGGTGGCAGCCAATCTTGACCTGATCGACGAGGCGATGCGCGACGCCCCCGAGGCGCGGCGGATATTCCTTGCGCTGTTGCTGGACCACGGCAATCCCGAACGTGCGTTGCGCCGGATGAACGAGCTTGGGGTCCTGTCTGCCTTCATCCCCGAATTCGAACCGATCGTCGCGATGATGCAGTTCAACGTCTATCACCACTACACGGTGGACGAACATATCATCCAGACCATCAGTTGCTTGGCACAGATCGAACGCGGCGCGTTGGTCGAGGATTTGCCGCTGTCCTCCTCGATTCTGAATGGGGGGGTGAACCGGCGCGTGCTTTACGTGGCCCTGCTGCTGCACGACATCGGCAAGGGCCGCCCCGAGGATCATTCGATCCTTGGCGCCCAGCTTGCCCGACGGATCGCGCCACGTCTGGGGCTTGATCCCGAGGAATCCGAAACGGTGGAATGGCTGGTGCGCTACCACCTTCTGATGTCCGACATGGCGCAAAAGCGCGACATCGGCGACCCCCGCACGCTGCGCGACTTTGCCAAGGCGGTAAAGACGCGCAAACGGCTGGACCTCCTGACCGTGCTGACCGTCTGCGACATTCGCGGCGTGGGCCCGGGCACGTGGAACAACTGGAAGGCCATGCTGCTGCGGCAGCTTTACAAGCAGACGTCCGAGGCGCTGGAAGCCGGGCTTGAAACCGTCAACCGCGAGAACAGGCATGAGGATGCAACGCTTGCCCTTCGCGCCCGGCTGCCCGACTGGGAGAAGGCCGCGCTCGACCATGAGGTCAACCGCCACTATGCGCCCTATTGGCAGGGGCTTTCGACGGACACGCATCTGGTCTTTGCCCGCCTGCTGCAAGGCCTTGGTGACAACGAGATCCGCATCGATCTGCACCCAGACCCCGACCGCGACGCCACCCGCGCCTGCTTTGCGCTGGCCGACCACCCCGGCATCTTCAGCCGCCTTGCAGGGGCCTTGGCACTGGTCGGTGCCAACGTCGTGGACGCGCGAACCTATACCTCGAAAGACGGCTATGCGACCGCAGTTTTCTGGGTTCAGGACATCGAAGGCAAACCCTATGAGGTGACCCGCCTGCCCCGCTTGCGCGGCATGATCGACAAGACCCTGCGTGGCGAAGTGGTGGCGCGTGACGCGCTGAAGGACCGCGACAAGCTCAAGAAACGTGACCGCGAGTTCCGCTTTCCGACCCATATCACCTTCGACAACGAAGGGTCCGAGATCTACACGATCATCGAGGTCGATACCCGCGACCGTCCCGGCCTGCTTTACGACCTGACGCGGACGCTGGCGGCCAGCAACATCTACATCGCCAGCGCCGTGATCGCGACCTATGGCGCGCAGGTGGTCGATACCTTTTACGTCAAGGACATGTTCGGCTTGAAACTGCGCCAGAAACAAAAGCAGGACACACTGGACCAAAAGCTGCGCACGGCCATCGCCGAAGGCGCGGAACGGGCGCAAGCATGACCCACCGTGGCTCGTCGAGCACTGCGTGCACTCCTCGCCATACCCCCGCGCAGCGAGGAGTGCACGCAGTGCTCGACGAGTGGCCCCAGCCTCCCCCGAAAGATCCTGCAGCATGAAACCCGTCCGCATCGTCAAGGGCTTTCTGACCGTCGGCTTTTGGACCCTGATCAGCCGCATCGCAGGCCTGGTACGCGACATTTTCCTGGCGCGGTTCCTGGGCGATGGCCCGGTGGCCGAAGCTTTCGTCATCGCGCAATCCCTGCCCAATATGTTCCGCCGCTTCTTCGCCGAAGGGGCCTTCAACTTTGCCTTCGTGCCGATGTTCGCCAAGAAAGTGGAGGCGGATGAGGGCGCCGAGGCCTTTGCCCGCGACGCCTATTGGGGCATGGCGGGGCTTTTGACGGTGTTTTCAGCGCTGGCCATCCTGGGCATGCCGCTTCTGGTCCTGATGATGGCCTCGGGATTTGTCGGGGACGACCGGTTCGATCTGGCCGTGACCCTGGGCCGGATCGCGTTCCCCTATATCCTGTTCATCTCGCTGACCGCCCTTTTGTCGGGGATGCTCAACGCCGCCGGGCGGTTTGTCATCACCTCGGCGGTGACCATCCTTTTGTCGGCCACGATGATCGGCGGCATGACCCTTGCCAACCGGATGGGCTGGGACATGGGGCGCACGCTTGCCTGGTCGGTCACGGTGTCGGGTGTCTTGCAACTGGCCGTGACCTGGGCGGCCGTGCGGCACCTCGGCTACCGGCTGCCGTTCCGCTGGCCGGTCCTTACACCCGAACTGCGGCGGCTGGCGATCATCGCCGCCCCGGCCGTGCTGGCGGGCGGGGTGGTGCAGATCAACCTGATCGTCGGGCGGCAGGTCGCCAGCATGACCGAAGGCGCGGTGGTGTGGCTTTACAACGCCGACCGCATCTATCAGTTGCCTTTGGGCGTGGTCGGCATCGCCATCGGTATCGTCCTTTTGCCCGACCTGTCGCGGCGGCTGCGGGCCAGCGATGCCGAAGGCGCGCGCGCCTCTTTCAACCGGGGGGCCGAATTTGCGCTTCTGTTGACGCTGCCCGCCGCGGTGGCGCTGGTGGTGATCGCCTGGCCGATCATCTCGGTCCTCTTCATGCGCGGCGCTTACGGGGCCGAGGCGGCGCTGAACACCGCCTGGGCGCTGGCGGCCTATGGGGTGGGTCTGCCGGCCTTTGTGCTCCATAAGGTGCTGCAACCGTTGTACTATGCGCGCGAGGACACCCGGTCGCCCTTCCGCTTTGCGGTCTGGTCCATGGTGGTGAACGCGGCCCTTGCGGTGGGGCTGATGCCGCTGATCGGCTATATGGCGGCGGCGATTGCCACCTCGGCGGCGGCCTGGGTCATGGTCTTGCAGCTTTGGCGCGGCTCACGCGGGATGGGCGACGCGGCCCGGCTGGACGCGCGGTTCAAGGCCCGGATGCCGCGCATCATTGCGGCGTCGGCGCTTATGGGGCTCGTCCTTTGGGGGCTGTCGGTCGGCCTTGCCGCGCCACTGGCGACGCCGGGGCTGCGCACCCTGACGCTTGGGGCGCTGGTTCTGGTGGCGATGGCGGTCTATTTCGCCACCGTCTTCGCTATCGGCGGCATGAACTGGGCCGAGCTGCGCGCCGCGCTCCGCCGTCAGCGCTGACGCATCCGTGCCGTCAGCCTGCGGATCCCGCCCGGGCTGACGACAAAGCTGATCGCGAACCCCGCCACGAAACCGGCAAGCTCGGCCACCCAGGTCCAGCCGCCGCCGAACAAAAGCCCGAACACCAGTTGCAGCCCCATAAGAATCCCGATCATCGAAAACGCTCGGTACTTGTTGCCGCCGGTGCGCGCCGGGTTGGTCCACCTGAGGTAGGTAAAGGCCCCGATCAACCCGTAAACCGGCGGATAGGCCCCGATCAGCGGCAGCTTGAGGTCGGGGATGAACAGGCCGTAAGCCACCGCCCCCGCGACCGTTGCCACCGCCACCACCGCGACCACCGCCCACCAGCGAAACGCCTCGCCCACCATCTTGCCAAGCGCGAGGAGGATGACCAGCGCAAAGATCGCATGTGTGGCACTGCCATGCACCAAAGGATAGCTGACCAACCGGAACAGCTGGTCATAAGGTGCGCCGCCGGTCTGCCACTGCTGGGCCAGCAATTGCGGAAAAAGACCGAACCGCTCCACCCCTTGCAGCCGCCAGCCGATGCCCGCCGCGCCGCCGATCAGGCCACCCTCGGCCAGGGACACCAGCACCTCGACCGCGATCAGCGGCAAGGCCAGCACCCAGACAATCGCGGGAAGCGGGTTCAGCGGCGGCGCGTTTCTGTCCTGATCCATGGCACTTTCCGGCGATTGACGACCCTTTGCCCTTGGATTACGCGGGTTCGGCAGCCTTTTCCAGACGGAGCCCGCCAATGACCTTCGCCCCGCGCATCTTTTCCGGCATCCAGCCCTCGGGCGGGTTGACGCTGGGCAACTATCTGGGCGCGCTGAAACGCTTTGTCGAAAAGCAGGATCAGGGCACCGAGACGATCTATTGCCTGGTCGATCTCCATGCGATCACCGTCTGGCAAGACCCCGAGCGTCTGCGCCAGCAGACCCGCGAAGGGGCTGCCGCCTTTATAGCCGCCGGGATCGATCCAGCCCGATCCATCCTGTTCAACCAAAGCCAGGTCAGCGCCCATGCCGAACTGGCCTGGATCTTCAATTGCGTCGCGCGGTTGGGCTGGATGAACCGGATGACCCAGTTCAAGGACAAGACCGCCGGCAAGAACGCCGAGGCCGCAAGCCTGGGCCTTTACGCTTACCCCAGCCTGATGGCCGCCGACATCCTGACCTATCACGCCACGATGGTCCCGGTCGGCGAAGACCAGAAACAACACCTTGAGCTTGCCCGCGACATCGCGATCAAGTTCAACAACGACTACGGGGTGGATTTCTTTCCTGTCGTCGAACCCCTGATCGAAGGCGCGGCGACGAGGGTCATGAGCCTTCGCGACGGCACCAAGAAGATGTCGAAATCCGACCCCTCGGACCAAAGCCGGATCAACCTGACCGACAGCGCCGACCAGATCGGCGCCAAGATCCGCAAGGCCAAGACCGACGCCGACCCCCTGCCCGACACCGCCGAGGGGCTAAAGGATCGGCCCGAGGCGAAAAACCTTGTGAACATCTATTCGGCCTTGTCCGGCCAGACCGTGGCCGAGGTGCTGGCTGAATATGCCGGGGCGCAGTTCGGCACCTTCAAGCCGCGGCTTGCCGAACTTGCGGTCACAATCCTGTCGCCGATCACGGTCGAGATGAACCGCCTGATGGCCGACCCGGCCGAGATTGACCGCATCCTGGGCGCAGGCGCCGACCGCGCCGAGGCCATCGCACGCCCCATCCTGGACCGGACCAAGGATATCGTTGGCATGATCCGCTCTCGCGCGAAGTAATCCACAGGAAACATCGCAGGGTCTTGCATCTGTCACATTCCCGATTCCCCCCAGCGCCATCGTTGATCCTGCTCGGAGATGCGATCTGTCCCCATCGCTTGGTCTGGCCGACCTGTCCCCTGCGAGGCCGTGACCACCCCGACCATACCCCCGTGCGCCCCCCGCACGGGGGTTTTTTTATGGCGGCCGGTTGACGCGTGACCCCAGCTCGATTTTGCCGCGCGGCGGGGCGCCTGGCGGCGAAAAATGATTGTCCACAGCTAAATGCCGAAGAAATCACTTTACACCCTTCCGCTTTGCCCACACCATATCTAGTAAGAGGAACGTCAGGCTTACGCACCTCTTGCCAGACACCCAGCTTCTTGTGGGTCTCATCCCGCCTGAAGCATCATAGTGAGGCCGGGCAATGTCGCTTTCCGAAGACTACGCAACGATGGACGACGTTCATCCGATCGACATCGTCGAGACGCTGGCCGAACACCACGCCTGGGAGTTTGACCGCGTCACCGATGACCAGATCGCCATGGCGGTCGAGGGGCAGTGGCGGACCTATTCCCTCACCCTCGCCTGGTCGCCGCAGGACGAAACCCTGCGCCTGATCTGCACGTTCGAGATGGAGCCGCCCGCCGACAAGATCGGGGGTCTTTACGATGTCCTGAACCGCTGCAACGACATGGTCTGGACCGGGGCCTTCACCTGGTGGGAAGAGCAAAAGCTGATGGTCTGGCGCTATGGGCTCTTGCTGTCGGGTGGCCAGATGGTCGGGCCTGAACAGATCGACCGGCTGATCGCATCGGCGGTCATGGCATGCGAACGCTTCTATCCCGCCTTCCAGATGGTCGGCTGGGGTGACCAAACCCCCGCGCAGGCGATGAAAGTCGCCATTGCCGAGGCTTACGGTCGCGCCTAACCTTACCTCGGGCAACTGGGGGACCTCATGACACTGGATCGCGTGGCCGAGGGCGGGTTGGTCCTTTTGGGCTGTGGCAAGATGGGCTCGGCGCTGCTGGCAGGCTGGCTGGCGGCGGGGCTTGCGCCCGATGCGGTCTGGGTGATTGAACCCAACCCGAGCGACTGGCTGATCCAGACCGGGGTTCACCTGAACGAAGGCCTGCCGCCTGCCCCGACCGTGGCCCTGCTGGCGGTCAAGCCGCAGATGATGGGCGCAGCCCTGCCCGCTTTGCAGGCCCTGGGCAACGGTGCCACGCTTTTTATCTCGATCGCCGCCGGGACCACCATCGCCAGCCTGGAGGCGGCGCTGGGGGGCCAGACCCCGATCATCCGCACCATGCCGAACACCCCCGCCATGGTCGGGCGCGGCATCACCGCGATTTGCGGCAATACCCATGCCGGGACGGGTGACCTCGCCCTCGCCCGCGCGCTGATGGCGGCGGTGGGCCAAGTGGTTGACCTTGACGGCGAACATCAGATCGACGCAGTGACCGGAGTTTCCGGCTCGGGTCCCGCCTATGTGTTCCACCTGATCGAGGCGATGGCCGCGGGGGGCGTGGCCGAGGGGCTGCCCCCTGCGGTCGCGATGCAACTGGCCCGCGCGACCGTTTGCGGCGCGGGGGAACTGGCGCATCAAAGCGCCGAGACGGCGGCACAGTTGCGGATCAACGTGACCTCGCCCGGTGGGACCACGGCAGCGGCGCTGGCGGTGCTGATGGACGAGGGCACCGGCTTTCCCGCCCTGCTGGCCCGCGCGGTCAAGGCTGCCGCCGACCGTGGACGTGAGCTTGGCGCATGATCACCTATGCCGATTTCGAGGCTGTAGATATCCGCGTCGGCCGCATCACCCGCGCCGAACCGTTCCCCGAGGCCCGCAAGCCCGCGATCAAGCTTTGGGTCGATTTCGGGCCTGAGATTGGCGAAAAACGCTCCTCCGCGCAGATCACCGCGCATTACACGCCCGAGGGGTTGATCGGCCGTCAGGTGCTGGCGGTGGTGAACTTTCCGCTGCGCCAGATTGGCCCGGTTCTGTCCGAGGTGCTGGTGCTGGGCCTGCCCGATGCCACGGGCGAGGTCGTGCTGATCGGGCCGGGCTATGATGTTCCACTGGGGGGAAAACTGTTTTGAAACCGACACTGCTGATCACCCGCCGCCTGCCTGACGCCGTGCTAAAGGCCGCAGGTGAACGGTTCACCGTCACCTTGCGCGACCGCACCGACCCGCTGCCACCCGACGAACTGCGCGCGGCCCTGCGTGACTATGACTTGGTGCTGCCAACCCTTGGTGACCGCTTCCAGCCCGATGTCTTTGCCGACGTGCCAAGCCCCCGGGCAAAGCTGTTGGCGAACTTCGGAGTCGGCTACAACCATATCGACGTTGACGCGGCCAAGGCTGCTGGTGTCCACGTCACCAACACCCCGGGTGCCGTGACCGATGCGACTGCCGACATTGCCCTGTCCCTGATCCTGATGACCGCACGCCGGTTGGGCGAAGGGGAACGGATGCTAAGGGCCGGGGCCTGGCACGGTTGGCACCCGGTCCAGATGCTGGGCAGCCATGTCACGGGCAAAAGGGTCGGCATCATCGGCTTTGGCCGGATCGGCAAGGCCATCGCCCGGCGCTGCCATTTCGGGTTTGACATGGAGGTGGTGTTCTTCAACCGCTCGCCCGTGGCCGACCCCGGCCTGCCTGCACGGCAGGTGGGCATGGCCGAAGCAATGGCCGCCGATTTCGTCGTGGTCGCGGTGCCGGGCGGCAAGGCGACCTATCATCTGATCAACGCCGAGACCCTTGGGCAGATGAAGCCCTCGGGCATTTTCGTGAACATCAGCCGGGGCGATGTGGTGGATGAGGCGGCGCTCATCGCGGCGCTGCAAGCCGATCGCATCGCCGGGGCCGGGCTGGATGTCTATGAGTTCGAGCCCAAGGTTCCCGCTGCCCTGATGCGGATGGAGAACGTGACCCTCCTGCCCCATCTTGGTACTGCCTGTCTTGAGGTACGGATTGGCATGGGGATGATGGCGGTAGCGAACCTCATCGCTTTCGCCGAGGGGAAGATGCCGCCGAACCTGCTCAATCCCTAAAGTGCTGGCGCGTCAGGGGCCAATAGGCGGGGATTCTTTCACCCGGCCCCCCCACCCTCTCCCTCCCCCACAAGGGGGGAGGGAAGCTCTCTTTCCAGCAAACTCGGACCAGTGAGGCGAGTATCTCGCGGTTTTCTACGCCGCCTTCTGCTCGCCGCCGAACCGACCGTAAAAGGTCTCCCCCTTGTCGGCCACTTCGCGCAACAGTTTCGGCGCATGGAACCGCGGGCCGAACTGGGCACTCAGGCCGCGGCAAATCGCAACCGCCTTTGCCGCTCCCAGCATGTCCAGCCACGCGAACGGCCCGCCGGACCAGGGCGCAAAGCCCCACCCCAGGATCGCACCCACATCGGCTTCGCGGATGTCGGTCAGCACCCCTTCTTCCAGCGCCCGCACCGCCTCCAGCACTTGGGCAAACAGCATCCGGTGCTGCACATCGCCCAGCGAGGGCTGCATCTTGTCGGCGGGATACTTGGTCGCCAACCCCTCCCACAGACCCTGCCGCTCTCCCTTGTCGTCATAGGCGTAAAAGCCCGACTTGGACTTTCTTCCCATCCGCCCCTGATCGGCCATCCAGAACAGGACGTGGTCCACGGCCTCGTCCGGGTAATCCTTGCCCATCGCCTGCTTGGTCGCCTTGGCGATCTTGACCCCCAGGTCGATCGAGGTTTCATCCACCAGTTGCAAGGGACCCAGCGGCATGCCCACCAGCTTGGCCGCGTTCTCGATCAGCGCCGGCTCCACCCCTTCGGCGACCATGCGGATGCCTTCGTTGATATAGGGAATGATGCAGCGGTTGGCATAGAAGAACCGCGCGTCGTTCACCACGATCGGGGTCTTGCGCAACTGCCGGACAAAATCAAGCGCCTTGGCAACGGCCCGGTCGCCCGTTGCCTTGCCCCGGATGATTTCCACCAGCATCATCTTGTCCACCGGGCTGAAGAAATGGATGCCGATGAACTGTTCGGGCCGCGCGCTGGCCGCAGCAAGGCCCGAGATCGGCAAAGTCGAGGTGTTGGTCGCATAGATGCAGTCCGCGCCGATCACCGCCTCGACCTTTGCCGTCACCTCGGCCTTGATCTTCGGGTCTTCAAACACCGCTTCCACGATCAGATCGGCCCCCTTCAGCGCCGCATAGTCGGTCGTGGCGGTGATGCGGGACAGAACCTCGGCCTTCTGGTCGGGCGTCACCTTGCGGCGCTGGATGCCTTTGTCGAGCAGCGCTTCGGAATGGGCACGCCCCCGGTCGGCGGCCTCTTGGCTGGCGTCGATCAACACCACCTCGATCCCGGCATTGGCCGCAACATAGGCGATCCCCGCCCCCATCATGCCCGCGCCGATCACGCCAAGCTTCTTGACCGTCTGGTCGGGCACTGCGGGGCGGTTCGCCCCCTTCTCCAGCGCCTCCTTGTTGATGAACAGGCTGCGGATCATCGCCGAAGAGGACGGGTCCAGCAAAACGCCGGTGAAATGCCGCGCCTCGATCTTCAGGGCCACGTCAAACGGCACCAGCGCGCCTTCATAGACCGCCGCAAGCAAGGCCTTGGCCGCCGGATAGACGCCTTGCGTCTTGGCGTTGATCATCGCACTTGCGCCGACAAAGGTCATGTACCCCGCCGGATGGTACGGTGCGCCACCGGGCATCTTGTACCCCTTGGCATCCCAGGGCTTGACCAGATCGGCATCGGTCGCCGCCAGAACCCAGGCCTTGGCCCGCGCGAGCAGCGCATCCGCAGGCACGACCTCATCGATCAGACCGCCCGCCTTGGCCTCGGCTGGCGAACAAAGCTTGCCCTCCAGCAGGAACGGTGCCGCCGCCATGGCCCCAAGCTTGCGCGACAGCCGCGTGGTGCCGCCCGCGCCGGGGAAGATGCCGACCATGATCTCGGGCAGGCCGATCTTGGCCTTTGGATTGTCGGCGGCGATGATGCGATGACAGGAAAGCGGCAGCTCAAGCCCGATCCCCAGCGCCGTGCCCGGCAGTGCGGCGACGATCGGCTTGCCCCCCTTCAGCGTCTTCGGGTCCATGCCCGCGCGTTCGATCTTGCGCAGGACCTGATGCATCCGCATCACGCCGTCAAAGATCGTCTTGGCCCCCCCGGCCCGCATCTGGGCGATCACGTTCAGGTCCATCCCGCCGGCAAAGTCCTTCTTGCCCGAGGTCAGGATGACCCCCTTCACCGCCGGGTCAGCCAGCGCCTGATCGACTAGGTCGGAGAGTTGCCCGAACGCCTCGGTCGACATCACGTTCATCGACTTTTTCGGCACGTCCCAGGTGATGGTGGCAACCCCATCGGCATCGGTTGTCAGGATGAAGTCAGGCATGCAGTCCTCCTTGCGGTCTGTCCTTGGGCATCAGCGCGGGCCATTCCAGTCCGTACCGTCCTTGTAGGTGAAACGGGCCTTGCCACCCGCCAATTCGACGCGAAGATCCACATCGGAATAGACGGCGGTTTCCTGCGGGGCTTTGGTGCCAACCACCAGAAAGCTTGCCGGCCGGTCGGTGCGGTTCACAAAATGGTGGCCATTCGGCTGGCCGGCCGGAAAGGCGGCACAATCGCCCGGGCGCATCACGGTTTCACCCTGATCTTCGATCAGCGTGCATTCTCCCTCCACCACCCAGACGAATTCGTCCTCATTCTGGTGCCAATGGCGCAATGAGGACATCGCCCCTGGGTCAAGGCTGACCAGATTGACGCCATATTGCGTCAGACCGCCAGCCTCGCCCAGCCGCAGCGATCTGCGTCCCCGCATCATCGCGGCGTAGGGATCGGGGTAGATCGACCCGGTTTTCTCAGGCACTTTGGAACGGCTGATCACAGGCATGGCGCATCAGCCCGTTCGGCGCGGTGGCATCCGGCAAGCAACCCTAAGCCGAGAGCGCCAGCTCTTCGGTCTGCGGGCAAATATCGGATTGCCGGGACAGCTGATAGGCGATCATTTCTACCTGCGGCCCGGCCGAACCGTCCCGCATGTAGTAGATCGCCGAGGTCAGCCGGGTGCCGGTCGCCGGCAGCGCCAGTTCGTACCAGTCGACCCAGACGCGGAACCGTCCGCCGCGCGGCAGTTCGACCGCCGTGACCTTTGGCTGCAAGGCCACCACGCCGCGTTGGCACAGCACTGCATGGGCATGGCGGCAGAAGGACAGCGCCTGATCGGCGTTGCCCAGCACGATCCACCGCGAGGCCGCAAAGATCGGCAGCGGATAGACAAAACTGGCCACCACGGGGTCCAGTTGACCAGCCAGCAGACACGCACTGCGGCTGCGCAACAGGGTCAATAGGGTGGGGAACGACACGAAAGAACCTTTCCAAGCGCTCTGGATGTGCAATCATCCTGCAAGACTGACCCCGAACGCACACCGGAAATGCGACAGATAAAGGTCTGTGCGCGACATCATGGCGGCCTTTCCCGTGGCGCATAACCCGGTTACTCCGACTGCGATCCATCGCCATCAGACCCTTTCGATGATGGTGGCAACCCCCATTCCCGAGGCAATGCACAAGGTTGCAAGCCCCAGGGTCTTGTCCGTCCGCTCCATTTCATCCAGCAGCGTGCCGATGATGATCGCCCCCGTAGCACCCAACGGGTGGCCCATGGCGATCGAGCCGCCGTTGACGTTGACCAGCGCAGGGTCCACGTCAAACGCCTGCTGAAAGCGCAACACGACCGCAGCGAAGGCCTCGTTCACCTCGAAAAGGTCGATGTCGCGGATGGTCAGGCCGCTGTCCTTCAGGATCTTTTCGGTGGCAGGCACCGGGCCGGTCAGCATGATCGTGGGATCAGTGCCGATCTTGGCCGTGGCCTTGATCCTGGCGCGCGGCTTCAGCCCATGCGCGCGCCCAAAGGCGGCATCGCCGATCAGCACCGCCGCCGCACCATCCACGATCCCGGACGAGTTTCCGGCGTGGTGGATGTGGCGGATCCGCTCAAGGTGCGGATACTTCATCAGCGCGACCTTGTCGAAGCCGGGCATCACCTCGCCCATCGCCTTGAAGCTGGCATCCAGCCGGCCCAGCGCCTGCATGTCGGTGCCGGGGCGCATGTATTCGTCACGCTCCAGGATGGTCAGGCCATTCTGGTCGGTGATGGTCAACACCGATTTCGCGAACCGCCCCTCGGCCCAGGCCACGGCCGCCCGGCGTTGCGATTCCACCGCCAAGGCATCGGCTTCGTCGCGGCTAAAGCCGTATTCGGTAGCGATGATGTCGGCTGAAATCCCTTGCGGCACGAAATAGGTTTTCATCGCAAGGCCGGGGTCCACCGCAATCGCAGCCCCGTCACTGCCCATCGGAACCCGCCCCATCATCTCGACCCCGCCGGCGATATAGGCGTGGCCTGCCCCACCCCTGACCTGGTTCGCGGCAAGGTTCACCGCCTCCATCCCGCTGGCACAAAAGCGGTTGATCGCCAGACCGGGAATGCGTTCGTCAAGGTCCGAGGCCAGCACGGCGGACCGTGCCAGGCACCCGCCCTGCTCGCCCACCTGGGTCACGTTGCCCCAGATCACATCCTCGACCGCGTGGCCCTGAAGGCCGTTCCTTTCCTTGACGGCGTTCAAGACCTTGGCCGACAGGGCGACCGCTGTCAGTTCGTGCAGGGAGCCGTCGGGGCGGCCTTTGCCACGCGGGGAACGGACGGCATCGTAAATGAAGGCTTCAGACATAAGAGGCTCCTTCCGGCGTCAAGGCTCGGGGGTAAGGGTGACGGGCACCAGAGGTGCATCGGCAAGCGCAGGATAGGCCGCGACCAACAGGTCAAGTGCCCCGACATCGCTGATCGTGAAGAAGTGCCAGGTGTCGGACGCGGGGATGGCGACGGTTGTTCCCGAAACCCGGAACTTTCCGCGAAAGGGGTCGAAAGCGCGGCTCTTGGTCGGGACCATTACATAGCTCAGACCGTCGTCGCCTTGGAACAGCGTGGCACCAGACAGGTCAAGCCGGTGTTCGGTGATGCCGGTGCCTGGGCGGTTGTTTTCGAGGTTGTCGATGAAGCGGGCGCGAAACTCCGCCGGGCTTTGCCCCAGAAGGGCGGCCATCTGCGCGATTAGCGGCGGGGGCAGGAAATCGAACAAACCCTCCGCATCGCCCGTCAGCAAGGCGGCCGTCATACCCGTGGCCCGCGCCTCCAGCGTCGAGCGCGTGGCTTCCGGCAAGCCAGAGATATCTGCCTTTGCGGTCAGCCCGGCGCAGGCGAGCGACAGCACCAGACCGGCGGCCAGACACCTCATGCGGTCACCTCGGGCAGTGCCCGCTGCATCAGGTCATAGGGGTGCTTCCAGCCGGGAAGCGCCGCAATCCGGTCCAGCCAGCGGTCGATGTGGGGCCAGTCCTTGCGGTCAAAGCCGAAGGGTTCGGGATAGTAGAGGTAGCCGCAGCAGGACAGGTCGGCGATGGTTACCGCCTCACCAGCCACCCAGTTGCGGTTGGCAAGATGGTCGTTCAACACGGTATAGGCGGCCTTGAGGCGGCCCTGCTGGAACGGGATCACCCCCTCGGGCCGCTTGTCGGCGGGCAGGAAGTTCATCAGGAATCGGGTCGTGCCGACCTGGGTTGACAGCTTGTGATTGTCCCAAAACAGCCAGCGCAGCACTTCACGCCGCTCTGCCGCCGACTTGCCGCCCAGCTTGCCGGTCTTGGAAGAGATATAGTCCAGGATCACCCCCGACTGCGTCAGCACGGTGTCGCCATCGACCAGCACCGGCACCTCGCCCATTTCGTTGATCGCCCGAAACTCTGGCGTCCGCGCGCCGCCATTGAAGAAGTCGACGAACACCGGCTCCCATTCGACATCGACCATGGTCAGCGCCAGAGCGCATTTGTAGGCGTTGCCGCTTTCGCCGAAGCAGTAGAGTTTCATCTTGTCATCTCCTGTTGTCGCCGTTCCCGGACCCGCACCAAGCCCGGCCAACCCCTCCTCGTTCGACTTCGTCTTCTCGTCGGGCGTCACGCGAGGAGTGACGACGTCATCGACGAGCCGTGCGGATCAGAACGCCTCGGCGGTCAGCGCCATGACAGTGTCGGCCCCGGTCTCGATGCGCGCAAGGTGCATCCCGCAAGCCGGCAGCTGGCGGGCCATGTAAAAGCGTGCCGTCGCCAGCTTGGCCTGCAGGAATTCCTGGTCGCCGGTGCCTGCGTCAAGCGCGACATAAGCCGCCTTCGCCATCCGCAGCCACATCAGGCCCAGACAGACATGGCCCATCATGTGCATGAAGTCATAAGACCCCGACAGCGCGGCGTTGGGGTTCTTCATCCCCTGCGCCATGAAGAACATCCCCGCCTGCTGAAGCTGCTTGGACGCGGTCTTCAGCGGCTCGACCAGACCGGCCAAGCGCTGGTCGTCGCCCCCGGCTTTGCATTCGGCCTTCACCATCTCGAAGAAGGCCATCACATGCTTGCCGCCGTCCTGCGCCAGCTTGCGGCCGACAAGGTCCAGCGCCTGCACGCCATTGGCACCTTCGTAGATCATCGCGATCCTTGCGTCGCGGGCAAACTGCGACATGCCCCATTCCTCGATATAGCCGTGCCCGCCGAACACCTGCTGGGCCTGCACCGCCATGTCGAACCCCTTGTCGGTGAGGAACCCCTTGATCACCGGGATCATCAGGCTGACCAGCCCCTCGGCCGCCGCATCACCCGTGCGAACCGACCGGTCGATCAGACTAGCGGCCCAGAAGGTCAGCGCGCGGGCACCTTCGACAAAGCTCTTCTGCTCCATCAGATTGCGGCGGATGTCGGGGTGGACGATCAGCGGGTCAGCGGGACCATCGGGGTTTTGCACCCCGGTCACAGCCCGCCCCTGCAGCCGGTCCTTGGCATAGTGAACCGCGTTCTGATACGCGGCCTCGGCCTGCGCATAGCCTTGCAGGCCGACGCCCAGCCGGGCCTCATTCATCATCGTGAACATCGCGCGCATGCCCTTGTGAAGGTCGCCCAAAAGCCAACCCGTCGCGCCATCATAGTTCATCACGCAGGTGGCATTGCCGTGGATGCCCATTTTCTCTTCGATCTTGCCGACCGACAGGGAATTGCGCGCCCCAAGGCTGCCATCCTCATTCACCAAGAACTTCGGCACAATGAACAGGCTGATCCCCTTGGTCCCCTCACCCCCGCCGGGGGCTTTGGCCAAGACCAGATGGATGATATTGTCCGCCAGATCATGCTCACCGGCCGAGATGAAGATCTTCTGCCCGGTGATCTGGTAGCTGCCATCCGGCTGCGGCACGGCCTTGGTGCGCATCAGGCCAAGATCGGTGCCGCAATGGGGTTCGGTCAGGTTCATCGTGCCGGTCCAGTCGCAGGACACCATCTTGGGCAGATAGGTCGCCTTCTGCTCGGCGCTGCCATGGGCATGGATCGCCGAATAGGCCCCGTGGGTCAGGCCCTGATACATGTTGAAGGCCATGTTGGCGCTGACGAACATCTCTCCGACCGAGGTGGCCAGCACATAGGGCAACCCTTGCCCGCCATAGTCTGGGTCGCAATCAAGCGCGGTCCAGCCGCCTGTCTTCATCACCTCGAAGGCCGCGCGAAATCCGGTGGGGGTGCGCACCACGCCATTTTCCAGCACGCAGCCCTCGCGGTCGCCCACGGCATTCAACGGTGCCAGCACCGTCTGGGCCACCTTGCCTGCCTCTTGCAGCACCGCTTCGGTGAAACCTTGATCCAGATCGCCATAGCCAGGAATCCCGGCCTCGCTGATCTGCAAGACATCGTGCAGAAGAAACTGCATGTCCTTCACCGGGGCGGCGTAGCTGGGCATCTTCTGTCCTCTTCCCTTTCGTCTGGCGGCAGGGTGACCCTGGGGTGCCCACCGGTCGTTTTGGCAAAACTATACGTCCGCAGCCTGCCAGGGTCAGTTTAACGTCACGTCACGTCACGCCGGGCCATCCCCGGCCGATCAGCCGAGCCCCAGTTCGCCAAGCGCCATGTCGCGAAGCGCCAGCAAATCGGCAATCACACCGTCCAAGTCGGCCCGCTGCTTGTCCAGGGCCTTCAATTGGCGCTCGGCCAAAGCAAGCCAGGACTCCAACTGCGAGGCTTCGCCCTTCTTGCCATAGATAAGCAGCCATTGCCGGATTTCTTCCAGCGAAAAGCCAAATCGGCGACCGCGCAGGATCAGCTTCATCCGCGCGATTTCCCGAGGGCCATAAAACCTTGACCGCCCGACTTTTTCGGGGTCGAGCAATTCGATGTATTCATAGTAGCGCAAGGTGCGCGGGGTCACGTCGAACTGGGCGCACATTTCTTTGAAACTGAGCCGCATATCAGGCATTGACTGTCCTCCCGCCAAAACTGTAGCGCGCCGGGCAAGCGTCACGCAAGCTTTGGGGGCCTTGCGCTTTGGGTTGCCTTGGCCTCTCATGGCATAGCGCCAGCTTGTGGACTAGGACATCGATGCCCGACACCCTGACCAATGCCGCGCTGTTCGTTGCGGCACTTCCCTACAGTCAGGCGCTTGGCATGGCGCTGGAAACGGTTGCCGAAGGGTTCGCCGTGCTGACCATGCCCTACGACACGCGCCTGATTGGCGACAGGGAAACCGGCGTGATCCATGGCGGGGCGGTCAGCGCCCTGATGGATACGGCCGCCAGCGTCGCGGTCCTTAGCCATCCGGCGGCCGGGGGGGCGACCGCGACGCTGAACCTCAGGATCGACTACATGCGCCCCGCCACGCCGGGACAAAGCCTGCGCGCCCGGGCCGAATGCCACCACGTCACCCGCAGCGTGGCCTTCATCCGCGCCGTGGCCACCGATGACGACGAAAGCCGCCCGGTGGCAATGGCGACGGGGGCCTTTACGGTGGGGGCTGCATGAAACGGCCCGAGCCGGTCCATGTCGTCAAACAGCGCCGCGAGGCGCTTCTTCGGGGGCTGGTGGACCGGGTGCCTTATATCGGTTTTCTTGGCATCCAGTTTGACCGCCACGGCGATGAGCTGACCGCAATCCTGCCCTATCACGACAGTCTGATCGGCAACCCGATCCTGCCGGCCTTGCACGGCGGCGCAACGGCGGCATTCCTTGAGGTGACGGCGCTGATCGAACTGGCCTGGACCACGCTGTGGGAGGGGGTCGAAGCCGAAGGCACGGTGCCGGATGGGCCTTTTCGCCTGCCCAAGACCATCGACTTCACCGTGGATTACCTCCGCGCAGGCCTGCCGCGTGACGCCTATGCCCGCGCCCGGGTCAACCGCTCGGGGCGGCGCTATGCCTCGGTGCATGTCGAAGCCTGGCAGGACAACCGGGCGCGGTTGTTTGCCCAGGCGACCGGGCATTTCCTGATGCCGATAAACTAGGCGGCAGCCGCACAGCGACCTTGCCGGGACTTGCCTTCTGTCCCCGCGCCGGGCGATGATACTGCGCCATAGGGGGAAACATGCGGAAATTTCTGGTCGTGCTGGACGACAGCCGCGAATGTCTTAACGCGATGCGGTTTGCCGCGCTGCGGGCATCGCATACTGGGGGCGGCGTGACGATCCTGTCGATCATCCCGCCGGAAGAGTATCAGGACTGGATGGGTGTTGCCGATCTGATGCGGGCCGAAGCCCGCGAACGGATCGAAGCGCATTTCGAGGTTTTTGCCAAATGGATGCGCGACAAGCAGGGCATCAACCCCGAACTGGTAATTCGCGAAGGCGACCCGGTCACCGAAATTTTGGCGCAGGTGCGCGACGATTCGGCGATCGGCATCCTTGTGCTTGGCGCGGGCACGGATAAATCCGGGCCCGGCCCTCTCGTCACCGCGATGAGCCGAACTTCCGGCAGCCTGCCGATCCCGATCACGATCGTGCCGGGCGACATGTCGAAGGAACGGTTGGAAAGCATCACCTGACCGGGCCCACCGCGTCAGCCATGCGTGCCACACATTGCATCCATGCGTCCGCAGGCCTTTCTGCAGTGCAGCATTCACGCCATGTTGGGCGGGGGGGATGTACACAAGGAAACGATCATGGCTTACGCACCGCCCACCCCGATCCGCGCCGAGGACCCGCTTGCCTATTTCGTCGGAGTGGCCGCCGCGGCACCGGAAACTGCCCCGGCCCTGGCACCAGCATTGGCCCCGGCCCTGCGCCCGATGGCCGCACTGGCCCAGATGTACGCCTATTATTCGGCACCCTAGTTCAAGGTCCGTCGGCAAACTTGACGTCCCCGACCCGAACGCCCATACTTTAGTGGAATAGTCGGAGAAAGCCATGTTCATCCAGACCGAGTCGACGCCGAACCCTGCGACGCTGAAATTTCTTCCGGGGCAGACCGTGCTTGACCTTGGCACTGCGGACTTTCCTAGCGTCGAGGCGGCAGCGACATCACCCCTTGCGCGGCGCATCTTCGCGGCGGGCAGCGTGACCGGCGTGTTCTTCGGCACCGACTTCGTGACCGTGACCAAGGCCGAGGATTCGGACTGGGCGCACATCAAGCCGGCGATCCTGGGCGCCATCATGGAGCATTACCAGTCCGGTGCCGCCGTGATGGACGGGGGCGCAACCGCCGCCGGTGGCCATGCCGAACACAGCGGCGAGGATGGCGACATTGTCCGCCAGATCAAAGAGCTTCTGGATACCCGCGTGCGGCCTGCCGTGGCGCAGGATGGCGGCGACATCACCTTTCACGGCTTTGACCGGGGCGTGGTCTATCTGCACATGCAGGGGGCTTGCGCGGGCTGCCCCTCGTCGACCTTGACGCTGAAGATGGGGATCGAAAACCTTTTGCGGCACTATATCCCCGAAGTGCTGGAAGTGCGGCCGGTAGCGGCCTGACATGACGGTGCCGATGCTGGCTTTCGATACATCGGCCGCGCATTGCGCGGCCGCTTTGTTGATTGGCGATCGGCTGATCCTTCGGCACGAAGCGATGGCCAAGGGGCAGGCGGAGCGGCTGATGGCCCTGCTGGAAGAGATTCTGGACGAGGGTGACCTGGTCTGGCGCGACCTTGCCGCCCTCGCGGTCGGCACGGGACCAGGGAATTTCACCGGGGTGCGCATCGCCGTGGCCGCCGCCCGTGGCCTGGCACTTGGCCTGGGCATCCCCGCGGTCGGTGTCACCGCGCTGGAAGCGCGGGCGTATGGCCTGCCCCGCCCCCTGACGGTGGTCGAGGACGCCCGACGCGGCGAGGTTTATGTCCAGCACTTCGGCCCAGATGGCCCCGGCCCCGCCCGGATCGAGGTGGCAGATGCCTGGATCGCCGGTCCAAGCACCGGCAGCGCCGCCGGTCCCGCTGCCCTTGCCGCCGCCATGCCCCTGGTCGAGGCGATTGCCCGGATCGGCGCGGACCGGGCCCGGTCGCCGCAGCCACGCCCGGCACCGTTTTACCTGCGGGGTGCAGATGCCGCCGTGCCATCCGACCCCCCGCCGGTGATCCTGCCGTGACCCCGCCGGATCTTGCGGCCCTCCACGCGCGCTGCTTTGCCACCCCGCGCCCCTGGAACGCAGCCGAATTTGCCGCCTTTCTTGCCGACCCGCTGGTGTTTTTGCTGGTTGAAAGCGACGCCGCTTTCCTGCTTGGTCGGGCCGTCGCGGGCGAGGCCGAGCTGCTTACCCTGGCTGTCGCCCCCGAAGCCCGGCGTCGAGGGCTTGGCCGCAAGCTGGTTGACCGGTTTTTGTATCAGGCGCGGCTGCGCGGTGCCGAAACCGCATTGCTGGAGGTTGCCGACGACAACGCCGCCGCCGGCGCGCTTTATGCCGCAGCAGGTTTTGTGCGGGCCGGGCGCCGCCGTGGCTATTATTCCGGTCCGGATGGGCAGGAGCGGGACGCTCTGGTGCTGCGCCGGTCGCTGCCTTTGGCGGCAGAGCCGCACTTAACCTGACCGGACGGTCAAAATTCCACAATGCTGCAAGGAATATCGCTTGACCGGCCCAAGCTAACCGGCCCAACTTGAACGCCAGTGCCAGCGTCGAGTCTGCATGCCCTTAGGGCACATGACCACGCGCAATCTGGCATGACGTATAACAACAACCGACCGGGAGCATCCGATGACCTTCATGAAATCCCTGATGGGCGCCACTGCCATTGCGCTTGCTGCTGGGGCCGCCCTTGCCGAACCTGCAATCATCTACGATCTGGGTGGCAAGTTCGACAAATCCTTCAACGAAGCCGCCTTCAACGGGGCCGAGCGTTGGGCCAAGGAGACCGGCGGCACCTATAAAGAGCTTGAGATGCAGTCCGAAGCCCAGCGTGAGCAGGCGCTGCGCCGTCTGGCCGAGGCTGGTGCAAACCCCGTCGTGATGACCGGCTTTGCCTTTGGCGATGTCCTCAGCACCGTGGCACCCGACTTTCCCGACACCAAATTCGCCATCATCGACGTTGACTGGCTGGACCAGCCCAACATCAGCCAGATCGCCTTTGCCGAACATGAAGGCAGCTATCTGGTCGGCATGCTTGCTGGGCTTGCCTCCAAAAGCGGCACCGTCGGTTTCATCGGTGGCATGGACATTCCGCTGATCCGTCGCTTTGGCTGCGGCTATGCCCAAGGCGTGCTGGCCGCCAAGCCGGATGCGAAGGTCGTGCTCAACATGACCGGCACCACGCCTGCCGCCTGGAACGACCCGATCAAGGGCACCGAACTGACCAAGGGTCAGATCGCCCAGGGTGCCGATGTCATCTACGCAGCGGCAGGCGGCACCGGCATTGGCGTGCTGCAAACTGCGGCGGATGAAGGCATCCTGTCGATCGGCGTCGACAGCAACCAGAATGGCATGCACCCCGGCCAGGTTCTGACCTCGATGCTCAAGCGCGTCGACAACGCCGTGTACGAGGCGTTCAAGACCGGCGTCGATCTGCAACCGGGCGTGACCCTCATGGACCTCAAGGCCGGCGGTGTCGGCTATGCCATGGACGAAAACAACGCCGCCCTCGTGACCCCGGAAATGCAGGCAGCGGTCGATGCCGCAGCCGAAAAGATCAAGTCGGGCGAGTTGGTCGTGCATGACTACATGTCCGACGACACCTGCCCGGCAGCAACGTTCTAAACGGGACCAAGGGAACATCCGTGCCGCGCCAGCCATTGGCGCGGCACTTTTGCCAGATGCGCCAACCCGCAGCCAAAAGCGGGCGTGTCTGGTGGGCTTTGGGGGATAGACATGGCGGACAGCGCCCTTGCCATCGAACTGATCGGCATCTCAAAGGCTTTCGGTCCGGTTCAGGCCAACAAGGACATCAGCATCGCCGTGCCCAAGGGCACGATTCATGGGATCATCGGCGAAAACGGCGCGGGCAAGTCCACGCTGATGTCGATCCTGTACGGGTTCTACAAGGCCGACGCCGGGCAGATCCTGGTGGGAGGCATTCCGACCGCGATCCCCGACAGCCAAAGCGCCATCCGCGCCGGCATCGGCATGGTGTTTCAGCATTTCAAGCTGGTGCAGAATTTCACCGTGCTGGAAAATGTGGTGCTTGGGGCCGAAGACGGGGCGCTTTTGAACACCAGCCTGGCCAAGGCGCGGCGGATGCTGGACCGTCTAAGCCGCGATTACGAGCTTGAGGTGAACCCCGACGCCCTGATCGAGGATCTGTCGGTCGGCCATCAGCAGCGGGTCGAGATCCTCAAGGCGCTGTATCGCCAGGCCGATATCCTCATTCTTGACGAACCCACCGGTGTTCTGACCCCGGCCGAGGCGGATCATCTGTTCCGCATCCTTCGGGGCCTGCGTGACCAGGGCAAGACCATCATCCTGATCACCCACAAGCTGCGCGAAATCATGGCCGCGACCGACAACGTCAGCGTGATGCGGCGCGGCAGTATTGTAGCCACCGTCAAGACATCTGACACCAGCCCCGAACAGCTGGCTGAACTGATGGTTGGCCGCAAGGTCCTGCTTGAGGTGGAAAAAAAGCCCGCAACCCCGGGGGCGCGGGTCCTTGAGGTCGCAAACCTGATCGTCGAGGATGAAGACCGGGTCGAGCGGCTGAAAGGTGTCAGCTTTGACATCCGCGCCGGGGAAATCCTTGGCATCGCCGGGGTCGCAGGCAACGGCCAGTCCGAGCTTCTGGCGGCCCTGGGCGGCATGGCCCGCGCCACGGGCCGGGTCACGCTGAACGGTGTCGACCTGCCGCTGACCGGCCGTGGTGCCGATGGGCAAAGCCGCCGCCGTGCCGGCATCGCGCATGTCCCCGAGGATCGGCACCAGCACGGCCTCATCCTGGATTTCAGCGCCTGGGAAAACGTGGCATTCGGCTATTTCAACGCCCCGGAATACCAAAAGAACGCGCTGTTCATGGACAACTCCGCCCTGCGCGACGACACCCGCCGAAAGATGGAAAAGTACGACGTTCGCCCGCCGGACCCCTGGCTTGCCGCCAAGAACTTTTCCGGCGGCAATCAGCAAAAGATCGTCGTCGCCCGCGAGATGGAGCAGAACCCAGAGCTTTTGCTGATCGGCCAGCCCACCCGCGGCGTGGACATCGGCGCGATCGAATTCATTCACAAGCAGATCGTGGCCCTGCGCGATCAGGGCAAGGCGATCCTGCTGGTCAGCGTCGAGTTGGACGAGATCATGTCCTTGTCCGATCGGATCGCGGTGATGTTCGACGGCCGGATCATGGACTTTCGCGATGCAGGCAAGACCGATGAACGAGAGCTGGGCTTGATGATGGCCGGAATGACGACCAAGGGAGAGGCAGCATGACGGGACATCCCCTCGCGCGCGGGCCAGCCATGGCGAAAAAGACCAGTGACCGGGCCGGGTGCCTCCCTCCCCCCTCCGTGGGGGAGGGTCGGGGTGGGGGGGTGCCTCGTCGCCAGACCGGCTGTCGGGGGGGCACCTGATGGACCGCCTTCCCCCCTGGGCCGATGTCGTCCTGGTTCCGTTGATTTCCCTGGTGCTTGCCGCCATCATCTCGGCGCTGGTGCTTTTGTCGATCGGGCAAAGCCCCGCAGAAGCGTTCCGTGTCATGGTCGAGGGTGCCTTGGGCTCGGCCTATGGCTGGGGTTACACCCTTTACTACAGCACCAGCTTCATCTTCACCGGCCTGGCCGTGACGGTGGCCTTCCACGCCGGCCTCTTCAACATCGGCGGCGAGGGGCAGGCGCAGCTTGGGGGGCTGGGCGTGGCGCTGGTCTGCCTGTCGCTGCCCTGGCCGCACTGGACCCTGGCGCTGGCGGCGGCCTCGCTTGGCGCGGCGCTGTTCGGCGCGGCCTGGGCGATGATCCCGGCCTATCTGCAGGCCAGGCGCGGCAGCCACATCGTCATCACCACGATCATGTTCAACTACATCGCAGCGGCCTTTCTGGTCTATGTGCTCGACCGGCTGCGCCCGACCGGGCAGATGGACCCGGCCTCGGCCCGCTTCCCCGAGGTCGTGAAACTGCCGACGCTTGATGTGATCCCCGGCCTCAACCTGATCTTCGACAAGCCTGTCCCCGCCAACGTTACACTTTTTCTGGCGCTTGCCATGGCCGTAGTCGTCTGGGCGATGTTGTGGCGCACTCGGATCGGCTATCAAATCCGCGCCTTCGGCAAGTCCGAGGCAGCGGCCCGCTATGCCGGGATCGACCCTTTCAAGATCATCATGATCGCAATGCTCCTCTCAGGCGGCCTGGCCGGAATGATGAGCGTCAACAACGTGATGGGCGAGGCAGAGCGTCTCTTGCTGAACTCTTCCGAAGGGGCGGGCTTCATTGGCATTGCGGTGGCGCTGATGGGGCGCAACCATCCGGTGGGGGTGGTGCTGGCTGCGCTGCTGTTCGGGTTTCTCTATCAGGGCGGTGCAGAGCTTGGCCTTTGGACCTCGATCCCGATCGAGATGCGGATCGTCGTGCAGGGGCTGGTGATCCTGTTCACCGGCGCGCTGGACATGATGGTGCGGATGTTGCTGACCCGCGTCTTGGGCCTGATGCGCAGCCAAAAGCTGGGGGTGACCTGATGGACTACGCAACCCTGCTGCAAATCCTTGAAAGCACCCTGCGTCTGGCGACGCCCTTGCTGTTTGCCTGCCTTGCCGGGCTGTATTCCGAGCGCGCCGGCATTTTCGACATCGGGCTTGAAGGCAAGATGCTGGCCGCCGCCATGGGCTCGGCCGCTGTCGCCTATCTGACCGGGTCAGTCTGGCTGGGGCTTTTTGCCGGGATTGCGGCGTCGCTGCTGTTTGCGCTGATCCACGGGCTGGCGGCGATCACCTTTCGCGGCAACCAGCTGATCTCGGGTGTGGCGCTGAACTTCCTTGCCTCGGGGATCACGGTGCTGGTGGCCCAGGCCCTGTTCAGCCAGGGTGGCAGGACCCCTCAGCTGACCGGGGGGGCACGGTTTTATGACATCACCCTGCCCTTTGCCGAAACGGTCAGGGATGTCCCGGTGATCGGTCCGCTTTACAATCAGGTCATCTCGGGCCACCAGCTGCTGGTTTATGTGGCACTGGCGCTGGTGCCCCTGTCCTGGTGGGTGCTTGCCCGCACCCGGTTTGGGCTGCGGCTGCGCGCGGTCGGCGAAAACCCGGCGGCTGTCGACACCGCCGGCGTGTCGGTCGTGGGTCTGCGCTTTGCCGCCGTTGCGATCACCGGGGTCCTGTGCGGCCTTGCCGGGGCCTATATGGCCACCGCCCTGCAAGCCGGCTTTGGCCGCGAAATGACGGCCGGGCGCGGCTATATCGCCCTTGCTGCGCTGATCTTTGCCAAATGGCGCCCCATCGCGGCGCTGTGGGCTTGTCTCCTGTTCGGCTTTTTCCAGGCGATCGCCCTGCGCTCGGACGTGGTCGACGCCGTGGTTCCGTTCAAGGTGCCGGTGCCTTTTCTGGATGCGCTGCCTTACATCCTGACCGTGATCGTCCTTGCGGGTTTCATCGGCAAAGCCATCCCCCCCCGCGCCGGGGGGGAACCCTACGTCAAGGAACGCTAAGGTCCCTGGCTGGCGAACCTGCGCCAGGGGGTGCAGGCGGGGAAACTCGGCACGCTTTGGCCAGCCATACCTGCCGGGTGGTTCGGCCCCAGACCGGGGGCAAGCGTCGGCCCTCTGCGGCAAAGCGGGAACGCCCGCCAGAGGAATTCCGTTGCCATGCCGGATCGTGGCAAAGGGCATTTGACTTCGCCACAGAAGGCGCGCAAGCCTTTGACAAGCGCCGCTTTCGCCCACCCAAATCCGCCTGAGAAATCCGCCTGAGACAGGCCGCCTCGATGCAGCTTTACCTTCCCATCGCCGAGGTTTCGGTCAATGCGTTCGTGCTTTTGGGGCTCGGCGGAATCGTTGGCTTTCTGTCGGGCATGTTCGGGGTCGGCGGTGGGTTTCTGATCACGCCGCTTTTGTTCTTCATCGGCGTGCCGCCCGCGGTTGCGGTGGCGACCGGGGCCAATCAGGTGGTGGCCTCGTCGATCTCGGGCGTCTTGGCGCAGTTGCGGCGCAAGGGGGTCGATTTCCAGATGGGCGGCGTGCTGCTGGCCGGGGGCCTTTGCGGGTCTGCGATCGGAGTCTGGGTGTTTCGGTTGATGACGGCTGCCGGTCAGGTCGATCTTTTCATCCAGCTGTCCTATGTGTTCTTTCTGGGGCTGATTGGCGTGATGATGCTGCGCGAAAGCCTGGGCAGCATGCGGCGGGCTCGGGTTCCCGGCGCTCCTGTCCGCCGGTCGCATGTCCATTCCTGGGCGCATCGGCTGCCCTTGAAGATGAAGTTCCGCGCCAGCGGGCTTTACATCAGCATCATTCCCCCGGCGATCATCGGGGCGCTGGTCGGCTTTCTTGCCGCCATCATGGGGGTTGGCGGCGGGTTCATCATGGTGCCGGCGATGATCTATCTGCTTGGCATGCCGACACGGGTGGTGATTGGGACCTCGCTGTTTCAGATCATTTTCGTCACCGCCTTCACCACGATCATGCACGCGGTCAGCAGCCAGACGGTGGACATGCTGCTGGCGCTTTTGCTGATTCTGGGCGGGGTGATCGGGGCGCAGATCGGCACCCAGGTCGGAGCCCGGCTAAAGGCGGAACAGCTGCGCGTGCTGTTGTCGCTGCTGGTGCTGGCGGTGTCGGTCCGGATCGCGGTCGATTTGCTGGTCACCCCGGTCGAGCTGTTTTCGGTCGCGCCGGGGGTCATGCCATGATCCGCAGGCTGCTTTTGCTACTGGTGCTGGCCGGGCCGGTCATGGCCGAAGAAACCGGCGAAGAAACCATCGTGTCCGGCCTTAGTCAAAACCGCGTGTCGATCACCGCCGATTTCGACGGGTCCGAAATTCTGGTCTACGGCGCGGTCCGGCGGAACGCTCCACCGCCCGAGGGCGGGCCACTTTCGGTGATAGTCACCGTAGAGGGGCCGGCCACCCCGGTGATCGTGCGCCGCAAGGGCCAAGTTGCTGGCATCTGGGTCAACACGGACGAGGTACAGATCGACAGCGCCCCCAGCTTTTATGCCGTGGTCACGACCGGACCGTTGGACCAGATCCTGTCGGACACCGAAAACCTGCGCTACGCCATCACCATCGAACGGGTGATCCGTGCCGTCGGAATCAGCCAAGAGGCCAGCCGTTCGGGCGAGTTCATCCTGGCCCTCCTGCGGGTTCGAACCCAAGAGGGGCGCTTTCGGTTGCTTGAAGGCAAGGTCGAGTTGACCGACGACACGCTGTTTCGTGCCGATGTGGTGTTGCCGGCGAACCTGACCGAGGGAACCTACAAGGTGCGGCTGTTCCTGCTGCGCGACAAGCAGGTCGTGGCGCATCAGGAACGCCTGATCGGTGTCCGCAAAGTCGGGCTGGAGCGGTTCATCTTCAACCTCGCGCGCGAGCAGCCGCTGATCTACGGGCTGCTGTCGCTTGCGCTTGCAGCGGTGGCGGGATGGGGCGCTTCGGCGCTGTTCCGCTTTTTGCGGGCCTGACCGAAGCGCGCAGGCTTAGGCCTTTTTCTTGGCCACCGCCGCCTCAAGCGCCGAAATCCTTGCGTCCAGCACCGCATTTTCCTCACGCGCTTTTTGCGCCATGGCGCGGGCGGCGTCGAATTCCTCGCGGGTCACGAAATCGCGGTCAGCCATCCAGCGGTCGATAAAGCTGCGAAAGGCGGTCTCGGCCTCGGTCTTGGCACCTTGCGCCACACCCATGGCGTTGGTGAAAAGCTGGCTCATGTCGTCCAGAAACTTGTTGCCACCTTGCATCGGATGTCTCCCTTACCGCGATTGGAACAGCCCCCTATATGGCCCCCCGGGGCCTGTCCGGCAAGGCGGCCGATTGCCGCCGGTTGACATGTCGGCACTGCCCCGCGACAAGCGGGCATCCCCGGCCTGAGGTGCGTCATGATCCCGTTTCCCGATATCTCCCCCTCGCTGTTCGAGATCGAGGTGTTCGGCACCACCTTCGCCTTGCGCTGGTACGCGCTGGCCTACATCGCCGGCATCCTGTTCGGCTGGTGGATCATCCTGCGGGCGATCCGCACCCCCCGGCTTTGGGACGGCGCGCCGCCGGTCAACGCCGAACAGATCGAGCGATTCTTTACCTGGGCCGTGGTCGGCATCATCCTGGGCGGGCGGCTGGGCTATGTGATCTTTTACAACCCCTCGGTCTACATCGCAGAACCCTGGCGCATCCCGATGCTGACCGAGGGTGGTATGGCGTTTCATGGCGGCTTTCTGGGCGTGGTGGTGGCAGGCCTGTGGTTTTCCCGGCGTGAAGGCGTCTCGCCCCTGACCCTGGGGGACCTTCTGGCGCTGTCGGTGCCGGTTGGCTTGATGCTGGGGCGGATCGCCAATTTCATCAACGCCGAGCTTTGGGGCCGCCAGACCGACCTGCCCTGGGGCGTGGTCTTTCCGGGCGCTGCCGCGCAAACCTGCGACGGCGTGATCGGCCTTTGTGCGCGCCACCCCAGCCAGCTTTATCAGGCCGCATTGGAGGGGTTGGTGCTGGCCCTCGTGCTCCTGTGGCTGGTGTTCCGCCGCGATGACTTGCGGCGGCCCGGCAGGGTGATGGGGGTGTTTTTGATCGGCTACGGGCTGGCGCGGTTCCTGGTCGAATTCGTGCGCCAGCCCGATGCGCAATTCGTCAGCCCCGGCAATCCGGTCGGCCTCGCGTTCCAGATCGGCGGTTACGGGCTGACCATGGGGCAGCTCCTGACGCTGCCGATGTTGCTCGCGGGCCTGTGGTTCGCCTTGCGCGCAAAGGCACGATGACCGCGCTTGCTGCCCTCCTGATCCAGCGCATCCGCGAGGACGGGCCGATCACCGTGGCCGATTACATGGCCGAGTGCCTGCTGCATCCCGTGCACGGCTACTACACCACCCGCGATCCCTTTGGGGCGGCAGGCGATTTCACCACCGCGCCCGAGATCAGCCAGATGTTCGGCGAGCTGGTCGGTCTTGCCCTGGCGCAGGCCTGGCTGGATCAGGGGTCCCCGGCGCGGTTCACCCTGGCCGAGCTTGGCCCCGGTCGTGGCACGCTGATGGCCGATGCCCTGCGCGCGACCAGGGGCGTGCCGGGCTTTCATGCCGCGGCCGAGGTGGTGCTGGTCGAAGCTTCGCCGGTCTTGCGGGGGGTGCAGGCAAGGACCCTCGCGCGGGGGCCTGATCTTCTGAGTTGGATCGCCACAGCCGAAGCCCTGCCCGACCAGCCGCTCTTTCTGATCGCGAACGAATTTTTCGATGCCCTGCCGGTGCATCAGTTCCAGGTCAGCAAGGGCCGCTGGCATGAACGGCTGGTGGGCCTGTCAGACGGTGAGCTGGCCTTTGGTCTGGCCGAACGGGGTGTCACCCTGCCGACCCCGCTGGCTGAGGCACCGACCGAAGGCCCGATGGAAGGCCTCGTGACCGAGCTTTGCCCCGCCGCACAGCCGATCATCGCAGCGATCCGCCAGCGGCTTGACCGGCATGGCGGCCTTGCGCTGGTCATCGATTATGGCGGTTGGCGGTCGCGCGGGGACACGCTTCAGGCACTGCGGCGGCATGCCTTTGACGACCCCCTGGCCCATCCGGGTGAGGCCGATCTGACCGCCCATGTCGATTTCGAGGCGCTTGTCCAAGGGATGCCGCACCACTACACCACGCAAGGCGAATTTCTCCTCCGCCTCGGCATCGCCGCGCGGGCCGAGCGGCTCGCCCAAGGCCTGACCGGTTCGGCGCGGGAAAGCCACCTTGCCGCATTTCACCGCTTGACCGACCCGGGCGAAATGGGTTCGCTGTTCAAGGTACTTGCCCTGACCCGCGCGGGTGCCCCCCCGCCACCCGGATTTGCCCCCTGATGTCCTCGACGCTAGAGATCATCACCTCGGACGCGCTGCCCTGCCGCCACGGGTTCTTTACCCGCAAGGGCGGGGCATCCTCGGGCATTTTTGCGGGGCTGAACTGCGGGGCGGGGTCCTCGGACCAGGCCGAGATTGTGGCGATCAATCGCGCGCGGGTTGCCAAGGCGATGGACCTGCCGGCCGAGGCGCTGACCACCGTGCATCAGGTTCATTCCGCCCGCGCCATGGCTGTGACTGGCCCATTCACCCACCGCCCCGAAGCCGATGCGATGGTGACCGCGACGCCGGGCGTTCTGCTAGGCGTCTTGACCGCCGACTGCCAGCCGGTGCTCTTTTGCGACCCGAACGCCGGGGTGATCGGGGCGGCCCATGCCGGATGGCGCGGCGCGGTGGACGGGGTGCTGGAGGCGACGCTGGACGCGATGGAGGCCTTGGGCGCAAGTCGCGCGCAGACAAGTGTGGTCATCGGCCCCTCGATCAGCCAGGCCGCCTATGAGGTCGGACCCGAGTTTCTGGACCGGTTCCGCGCCGAAGACCCGGCCAACACCCGCTTCTTTGCCAAAGGCCCCGGCGACCGGATGCTGTTCGACCTGCCGGGCTACGGGCTGCACCGGCTGCGCAGCGCAGGGGTGGCAGAGGCCGAATGGACCGGCCACTGCACCTATGGCGATCCCGAGCGGTTCTTTTCCTTTCGCCGCACCACCCATGCGGGTGAGGCGGATTATGGGCGGCTGATCTCGACCATCCGGCTGTGACCGCCTGCCGCTTGCATGAAAATGCACGGTTTGCGGCATGAGTTTTCCCCACCCCCGCCGCAATCGACCGTCATCCGTTGGTCATCGACCTGTTGCACTGCCGGGGGGAAGACCATGCTGATCGAACCAAAGACCAAGCGCCGCTGGATCGTTTCGGTGCTTGAGGCTGTGGCCGAAGCGCCAAAGTCGCGTGCAGTTGCCGATCGCAGCGCGGGCCAGATGCCGATGCAGCGCGGCCAAAAGGGCATCGCCCTGCGTCTGAAGCCTGCCGAGCGTCCGCTTTCTGAGGTCGGACGCTGACTGCCGGTTCAGGCCTTTTGGGCCAGTCGCGCCTCTAGCACGTCAAACGGCAGGCCGGGTTCATCCTTGGCGCAGCGGATCACCAGGCTGGTCTTGACGTTGGCTACATGGTCGGCCTTCAAAAGCTGCTCGGTCAGAAAGCTTTGAAAGCTGGACAGGTCCGGGGCGACGCATTTCAGGATGAAATCAATCTCGCCGTTCAGCATGTGACATTCGCGGACCAAGGGCCAAGCTTTGCAGCGCGCCTCGAAGGCGGCAAGATCCGCCTCGGCCTGGCTGTTCAGGCGCACCATGGCAAAGACCTGCACCTCAAAGCCCATCTCGCGGGCGTTGATGCTGGCGTGGTAGCCTTGGATAAAGCCCGCCTCCTCCAGCCCGCGCACCCGGCGCAGGCAGGGCGGCGCGGAAATGCCCACCCGGCTGGCCAGCTCCACGTTGGTCATGCGGCCTTGGGCTTGCAACTCGGCAAGGATCTGGCGGTCGATCGGGTCGAGCTTTTGTCCAGCCATGGTGCCTCCGTTCCGGATACTCCTTACGTCCCGGCGCGGCATTGCGCAATAATATTTCAACATCGCGCAAGAAACGGCATTGTGTCCTCTACCCAGCGCAACCCAGCCATGCGGGGGCTTTCGGCCCCGGGCGCGCCCGACTATATCGACAGCAAGGCAACCGGAGGCGATCATGGGCGACACGCGGCACACACGGGTTCTGATCATCGGGTCGGGACCGGCAGGCTATACGGCGGCGGTCTATTCGGCCCGCGCGATGCTGAGCCCGCTCTTGATCCAGGGCCTGCAACCCGGCGGGCAACTTACCATCACCACCGAGGTCGAAAACTGGCCCGGCGATACCCATGTGATGGGCCCCGATCTGATGGTCCGGATGGAGGCGCATGCCACCGCCATGGGGGCTGAGGTGATCAGCGATTATATCACCAGCCTTGACCTCTCCTCCCGCCCCTTTACCGCCCATGCCGACAGCGGCACCACCTACACCGCCGATGCGGTGATCCTTGCCACCGGCGCGCAGGCGAAATGGCTCGGTCTGCCCAGTGAGGAAAAGTTCAAGGGCTTCGGTGTGTCGGCTTGCGCCACTTGCGACGGATTCTTTTATCGCGGCAAAGAAGTCGTGGTGATCGGCGGCGGCAATACGGCCGTGGAAGAGGCGCTGTTTTTGACCAATTTCGCCACCAAGGTCACGCTGATCCACCGCCGCGACAGCCTGCGGGCGGAAAAGATCATGCAGGACCGGCTCTTTAAGCATCCGAAAGTCGCGGTCCTGTGGAACCACGAGGTGACCGAGGTGCTGGGTGATGAGACGCCTTTGGGCGTGACCGCCGTTCGCGCCCGCAACGTCCAGACGGGTGACGTGCAGGACGTGCCCTGCGCGGGATTCTTTGTGGCCATCGGCCATGCCCCGGCGTCGGAACTGGTCAAGGGCCAGCTGCCCCTGCACAATGGCGGCTATGTGGTGGTGGAACCGGGGTCCACCCGCACCGCGATTCCCGGCGTGTTCGCGGCAGGGGACCTTACCGACCACATCTACCGCCAAGCGGTGACCAGCGCCGGGATGGGCTGCATGGCAGCACTTGATGCTGAGAAGTTCCTGGCCGGGCACTAGGGCGCCGGGGGCCCTCCTCGTGCGACTTCGTCTTCTCGTCGGTTCAACCGCGATGAGTGACGAAGTCAACGAAGAGCGGACCCGTCAGCGCAGTCGCAGACCATGCTTGTCAAACAGCATCGCGTCACCAGCATCAAAGCCCAGACCGACCATCGCCCCCGGCTTCAGGCTGACCTGATCGTGACGCTCGACGATCAGCTTTTCGCCGGTCGGCGCGGTGAGGTGGACGTAGGACACCCCGCCCAGCGCCTCGGTCATCTCGACCCGGTGGGTGGTGCCTGCGGGTTCGATGGTCAGATGCTGCGGCCGAAGACCGATGGCAACTTCGCTGCCCGCAGCGGGCAAGGCGACCTTGACGGTTACCGTTTGCGTCAGACCCTTGCACAGAACCTTGCCCGGTCCTTCGACCACCCCGGCGACAAAGTTCATCGCCGGGCTGCCGATGAAGCCTGCGACAAATCGGTTGTCGGGGTCGTTGTAAAGGTCCAGCGGCTTGCCGACCTGTTCCACCCGGCCCGCTCGCAGGACGACGATCTTGTCGGCAAGCGTCATCGCCTCGACCTGGTCATGCGTCACATAGATCATCGTCGCCCCGATTTCACGGTGCAGCCGGGCGATTTCCACCCGCATTTCCACCCGCAACTCGGCATCCAGGTTCGACAGGGGTTCATCAAACAAAAACACCTCGGGGCCGCGCACAATTGCCCGGCCGATGGCAACCCGCTGGCGCTGGCCGCCAGACAGCGCCTTTGGCTTGCGCGCCAGGTAGTCGTCCAGTTTAAGGATCCGGCTGGCCTCGGCGACCTTGGTGGCGATCTCGGCCTTTGGATGGCCGGTCATCTTGAGGCCGAAGCCCATGTTTTCGGCCACCGTCATATGGGGGTACAGCGCGTAGGTCTGGAACACCATCGCCACGCCGCGTTCGCTGGGGTCGGCGCGGGTCACGTCGCGCGCGCCGATCCGGATCGACCCGGCGGTGGTTTCCTCCAGGCCCGCGACCATGCGCAGAAGCGTGGACTTGCCGCAGCCCGAAGGGCCCACGAAAACGCAGAACTCACCGTCCTGCACCGTCAGGTCTATCCCGTGGATGACCTGAACCTCGCCATATCTTTTCGTGACCTTGTTCAGCGTGACGCCTGTCATGTGTATCCTCCTCCCCTAGTTCGGTTCCGGAAAGCGCCAGCTTTCCGCCTCTGCCGCGATTCGTGCCGCGATGTCCCTGATCAGATCCGCCTGCCGCTCCAGATTGCCCAGCGTGGTGCGTGCGCTGGTCGATGTCACCGACAGCGCCCCGATGACCCGCCCCGACCGGGTCAGAATCGGGACCGCGCAGCAGATGATTCCCGGCTCGTGTTCTTCGCGGTCAAAGGCGTAGCCTCGGGTGCGGATCGCCTGCAGTTCGGCCAACAGCCTTTCGGGGGTGTCAAGCGTCTGGTCGGTGTGGCGGTGAAAGGATTGCCGGGCCAGCGCGCGGTCCAGGGCCTCGGGCGGCAGCCAGGCCAGCATCGCCTTGCCGACCCCGGTGCAATAGGCAGGGCCTACCTTGCCGGCCTGGGCAAACATCTCGACCGGGCGGGCGGCATTGCGCTTGTCGACGTACAGAACCTGCCCCTGGTCCATTTGCGCAAGATGGATCGTCTCGCCGGTTTTTGCAGCCAATTCATCCAGATAGGGCCTGGCAATCGGAGCAAGGGACGATTGCGCCCAGGCGGCATGCGCCAGTCTGACCAGGCGCACCCCTAGCGAATAGGTGCCCTGATCGGCATCCAGCGCCAGCATCCCCTGGTTGGTCAAGGTCTGCAAAAGCCGGTACAGCGTCGCCTTGGGATACTCGGCCTGGGCCAGCAGGTCGGAAAAGCGCAGCGGCCTGCCATGCCGCGCGACAAGGTCCAGAATGTCCAGCGCCTTGCCGACGGTGCCATCTGCATGTCCCTCTGCGCCCATCGCCATTCCCCGCCGACGTGATTGTTGACAGCCCTGATGATAGCGGACATAGTTTTCATTATTCAAGACTAAGTTTCAAATAATGGAACCTAACGGGAGGAAACCATGGTCCATAAGAAAACGGGCACCCTTGCCCTGGTGGCAGCTTTGTTGCTGTCCACCGCTGCGGTTGCGCAAGACAAGCGCGTCGTCACCTGGAACGCGGACTACGATCCAATTCCGCTGGCCGCTGCCGAAGCGATGATCGTCGACTTTGAGGCCGCGAACCCCGAGATCGACGTCGTGCTCACCAACTTCGACCACGAAGCCTACAAGAACGCGATCCGCAACTTCCTGACCGCTGATCCGCCGGATCTGGCCAACTGGTATGCCGCGAACCGGATGCGTCCCTTTGTCGAGGCGGGCCTTTTCGCCGACATCTCGGACGTCTGGGCCGCCAATGGCCTGACCGACGCGCTTGCCGCTTCGGTGCCGTCGTCCACGATCGACGGCAAGCAATATGCGATCCCCTACACCTACTATCAGTGGGGCATCTATTATAACCGCGACGCCTACGCCGCTGCAGGGGTTGAGGTTCCGGGTCCGGAAGGCGTGGATTGGGCGACGTTCCTGGCCAACTGCGAAAAGTTCGCTGCGGCCGACATCGACTGCGTGACCACCGGCTCGTCGGCGCTGTGGCCCGTGGCAGGTATCTTCGACTACCTGAGCCTGCGCACCAACGGCTATCAGTTCCACAGTGACCTTGCCGCCGGCAAGATTTCGTGGACCTCGCCCGAAGCCCGCGCCGTGTTTGCTGAATTCGCCAAGCTGCAGCCCTTCGTCACCGAAAACCATGCCGCGATCGACTGGCAGGACGCCGCAGCGATCTTCGTGCAGGGCAAGGCCGCCAACTACGTCATGGGCAACTTTGCCGTCGGCGTTTTCAAGGAAGGCGGGATGACCAACGACAATCTCGGCTTCATGGTGTTCCCGGAAATCACGGCCGGTCTCGCCCGGGCCGAGGAAGCCCCGACCGACACCATTCACCTGACCAGCGGCGCCAAGAACCCCGACGACGCCAAGCTGTTCCTGGCCTATATGGCCTCGGCGGATGCGCAGTCCAAGTGGAACGCGGCGGTGGGCCAGTTGCCCACCAACAAGACCGCGACCGTCCCTGCGGATGATCCGTTCCTGGTGGCGGGCTTCGAGGCGCTCTCGACTTCGACCGGTGGCATCGCCCAGTTCTGGGATCGTGACGCCGACGCCGAATATGCCAAGGCCGGGATGGAGGGCTTCCAGCGCTTCCTCGTCCAGCCCGAAGCCTTGGAAGAGATCCTGGCGCAGCTGGAAGCGACGCGCCTGCGTCTTTTCCCGCAGTGATCTGACCAACGCGGGCGCCCCCATGGCTTGGGGGCGCCCGTTTTCTGTTTCGGGGGGCAAGATATGGCACAGGCATCGGACGGAAACGGGACGGCCTCGGTTCAGCGGTCCAAAGGACGCCTGAACCAGCGCGCAGTGGCACCCTGGTTATTCCTTGCCCCCGGACTTTTCATGTTCTCTGTCTATGTGCTGTGGCCCATCGTCCAAAGCGTGACCTTGTCACTTTACGACTGGAACGGGCTTTACAATCAGGATGGGGTATTCACCGGCACTTATGTCGGCCTGGCCAATTACCGCGAACTGATGCGTGACCCGAACTTCGAGGTCTCGCTTTGGAACAACTTTTTCTGGCTTGCGCTTTACATGCTGGCCCTGCCGATCGGGCTTTTCATCGCGATCTTCCTGAACCAGACCGTGACGGGCATCCGGCTGTACAAGTCGCTGTTCTTCTTTCCCTTCGTCATCAGCCAGGTCGTCGTCGGCCTGATCTTCGCCTGGTTCTATGCGCCGAACTTCGGGCTGCTTTACCTGTTGTCCGAATGGATCACCGGCAAAGGCACCGCAGTTCTTGCCGACCCCGACCTTGCGACCTTTGGCATCATTGCCGCGGGTCTTTGGCCGCAGATCGCCTACGTGATGATCCTGTACCTGACCGGCCTGAACAACGTGGCACCAGATCAGATCGAGGCCGCGCGGCTGGATGGGGCCAAGGGCTGGCGGATGCTGTGGTACGTCGTCCTGCCGCAACTGCGCCCGGCGACCTTTATCGCGGTCATCGTGACCGTCATTGGCGCATTGCGGTCCTTTGACCTTGTGTCGATCATGACCAACGGCGGGCCGTTCGGGTCATCCCGCGTCCTGTCCTATTACATGTTCGAGATGGCCCTGGGAGAGTTCGGCTTTCGCATGGGCTATGGCGCGGCGATTGCGGTCGTCCTTTTCGCGATCATGATGGTTTTCATTTCGGGCTTCATCTGGAAGATGTGGCGCGACGAGACGGAGCGTTAAGATGTTCCCACGTCCCATCCAGCAGTCCAGCCCCGCCGCGCAGTGGCTTTATGCCATCGCCCTTCCGGTCGTCCTGATCCTCTGGCTGTTCCCGCTGCTGGGGGTCGCGCTGACCTCGCTGCGCCCGGCATCAGACCTTGCGCAGGGCAACTACTTCGGCATGCCGTCCGGTATCGCATGGGAAAACTACGTCTTCATCTTCACCGAGACGCCGATCGGGCAGTACATGCTGAACTCGCTTTGGGTGACGATCCCCACAGTGATCGGCGCGGTGGGGCTGTCGCTGATGACCGGCTTTGCGCTGGCGGTTTACCGGTTTCGGGCAAACATGCTGGTGTTCTTCATGTTCGTCGCGGGCAACTTTGTGCCCTTCCAGATCCTGATGGTGCCGGTGCGCGACATGACGCTGCAACTGGGGATGTATGACACCTGGTATGGCCTGGCGCTGTTCCACATCGCCTTCCAGACCGGGTTTTGCACGCTTTTCATGCGCAATTTCATCAAGGCCCTGCCGTTCGAGCTGATTGAGGCCGCCCGCGTTGAGGGCGTGGTGGAATGGCGCATCTTCTGGTTTATTGTGCTGCCCCTGATGCGCCCGGCCATCGCGGCGCTTTCGGTCCTGGTCTTCACCTTCATCTGGAACGATTTCTTCTGGGCCACCGTGCTGACCCAAGGCGTTGACAGCCAGCCGATCACGGCGGGGCTTTCCTCCCTTAACGGCCAGTGGATCGCGCAGTGGCATCTGGTCAGCGCCGGGTCCATTCTTGCCGCCCTTCCGCCCGTGATCATGTTCTTTCTGATGCAAAGGCACTTTATCGCGGGCCTAACCCTTGGAGCTGTAAAATGACCAAGATTGCCTTCATCGGGGCGGGATCGACCGTCTTCATGAAGAACCTGATCGGCGATGCACTGTCGATGCCCGCATTGGCCGGCGCGACGATTGCCCTTATGGATATCGACAAGCAGCGGCTTGACGAAAGCGAACTGGTGGCGCGCAAGATGATCGCCAGCCTGGGCGTCACGGCGACCGTCGAGACGCATATGAACCAGCGCCGCGCGATTGAGGGCGCGGATTTCGTCATCGCCGCCTTCCAGATCGGCGGCTACAAGCCCTGTACCGTCACCGACTTTGACTTGCCGAACAAGGTTGGCCTCCGCCAGACCATTGCCGACACGCTGGGCATCGGCGGCATCATGCGCGGCCTTCGCACCGTGCCGCATCTGTGGTCCCTGGCCGAGGACATGCGCGCCGTCTGCCCGGGCGCGATCATGCTGCAATACGTCAACCCCATGGCGATCAACACCTGGGCCTTGGGCGCGAAGTATCCCGACATCCGGCAGGTCGGCCTCTGCCACTCGGTGCAAGGCACGGCCGAGGAACTTGCCCGCGATCTGGACATTCCCGCCCAAACCTTGCGCTACCGCGCGGCGGGCATTACTCACATGGCCTTCTACCTGAATTTTGAGGCCAGGCAGCCGGACGGCAGCTACCGCGACCTCTACCCCGCCCTGCACGCGGGCTATGCCAAGGGCGCGATCCCGAAACCGTCAAGCTGGAACGCCCGCTGCCCGAACAAGGTGCGCTATGAGGTGATGACCCACCTGGGCTATTTCGTCACCGAGTCGAGCGAGCATTTCGCTGAATATGTACCCTGGTTCATCAAGACCCACCGCCCAGACCTGATCGAAAGCTTCGGCATCCCGCTGGACGAATACCCCGTGCGCTGCGAAGAACAGATCGCCCGCTGGGCCGCCCAGGCTCAAGAATATGCCCAAGCCGACAAGATCGAGGTCAAGCCGACCCATGAATATGCTGCGACGATCATGAATTCGGTCGTGACCGGCACGCCTTCGGTGATCTATGGCAATATTCCGAACCGGGGCTTCATCCCCCAGCTTCCCGCCGGGGCGGCGGTTGAGGTGCCGGTGCTGGTCGATGCCAACGGCCTTCAGCCGACCTGCGTCAACGACATCCCGCCACAGCTGATCGCGCTGATGCGGACCAATGTGAACGTCCAGGAACTGACCGTCGCCGCCCTGATGGAGGAGAGCCGCGAGCACGTCTACCACGCTGCCATGCTCGATCCCCACACCGCCGCCGAGTTGGACCTGCGCCAGATCAGGAAGCTGGTCGATGATCTGATCGCCGCCCACGGTGACTGGATGCCGGCCTGGCTGCGCCCTGCCAAGGCAGCGTGACCGACAGATGCGCGATCCCAGCTTTCCCGACCTGAACGGACAGTCGGTTTTCATCACCGGCGGCGGCGCTGGCATCGGGGCTGCCCTGACCGAGGCGTTCCTGCGCCAAGGGGCCAGGGTCGCGTTCTGCCAACGTTCGGACGGGACCGCGTTTTGTGACCGGATGCAGGCGGCGATCGGCACCCGCCCGCTGTTTTTGCCCTGCGATATCGCGGATACCGACCAGTTGCGCAAAGCCCTGGACGCTGCGGCAAACACTCTGGGTCCGATCACGGTCCTGGTCAACAACGCCGCCAATGACCAGCGCCACGATACCCTGACGACCGAGGCTGACTTCTGGGATCGCTCGATGGCGGTGAACCTTCGGTCATATTTCTTTGCGGCCCAAGCGGTGATCCCCGGCATGCGGGCGGTGGGGGGCGGGTCGATCATCAACTTTTCCTCAATCAGCTTCATGATGGCCGACCGGGGCTATGCCGCCTATATCACCGCCAATGCCGGGATCGTCGGCCTGACCCGCACCTTGGCGCGGGAATTCGGGCCGGACCGGATCCGGGTCAACGCGATTGCCCCCGGCTGGGTGCTGACCGACCGCCAGAAAGAGCTTTGGGTCACGCCCGAGGGGCTGGCCGCGCATCTGGCCCGCCAGTGCATCCCCGATCCGATTGAACCTGCCGATATGGTTGGGGCGGTGCTGTTCCTTGCGTCACGCGCATCGCGGATGATGACCTCGCAGACCCTGATCCTGGATGGGGGGTATATCTCTTCATGACCGATGGTTCACTTATTTCCCCCGTCTGGATCGCTGTAGACTGGGGCACGTCGAACCTGCGCGCCTGGGCGATGGGCGAAGGCGGTCAGGCGCTGGCCGAGGCGGCCTCGGACCAGGGCATGGGCAAGCTGCAACGGGGTGACTTTGAACCAGCCCTTCTGCGCCTGATCGGGCATTGGCTGATGTCCGGCCCGGTGCCGGTCTTTGCCTGCGGCATGGTCGGCAGCCGCCAGGGTTGGTGCGAGGCCCCCTATCGCACCGTGCCTTGCGCGCCGCTTGACGCGGGGGCTGCGGTGGCGGCTCCGACCCTTGCGCCGGGCCTGTCGGTCCGCATCGCCCCAGGGCTAAAGCAGACCACGCCCGCAGATGTGATGCGCGGCGAGGAAACCCAGATTGCCGGGGCTTTGTCCCTGATGCCAGGCTATGACGGTGTGCTGTGCCTGCCCGGGACCCATTCCAAATGGGCGCAGATTTCAGCGGGAGAGGTGGTCAGCTTTCAGACCTTCATGACCGGCGAGATGTTTGCCCTTTTGTCCGAAACCTCGGTCCTTCGTCATGGCGTGCAGGGCGACGGCTGGGACGACGCCGCCTTCGATTCTGCCGTGGCAGACGCCCTGTCGCGCCCCGAACGGCTGGCTGCGCGCCTGTTTTCCCTCCGGGCCGAGGGGTTGATCGCGAACCTTGCGCCCGCTGCCGCCCGTGCGCGGCTGTCGGGCCTGTTGATCGGGGCCGAACTGGCCGCCGCCCGCCCCTATTGGCTGGGCCAGCGCGTTACGCTGGTTGGCGCGTCTGCACTTTCTGCGGTCTATGGCCGCGCGCTGAAGGCCCAAGGAATCGATGCCACAAGCCTTTCTGTCACCGATTGCACCCTGGCCGGGCTTTGCAGCCTTGCCCGACAAACCGAGGCCGCCAGATGACCCACCGCAACCTGATTGCCATTCTGCGCGGGATCACCCCGGATGAGGCCGTGCCTGTGGCACGGGCCCTCGTCGCCGCCGGGATCACAAGGATCGAGGTACCGCTGAACTCGCCCGATCCGTTCCGCTCTATCACCGCCATGGCCGAAGCCATGCCCCTGGCCGAGATCGGTGCCGGCACGGTCCTGACCGTCGCGGATGTAGTACAGGTGCAGGCGGCGGGGGGTACCCTGATCGTGTCGCCGAACTGCAACCCGGCGGTGATCGAGGCCACCCGCGCACGCGGCATGGCAAGCTGGCCCGGCGTGATGACCCCGACCGAGTGTTTTGCCGCAATCGAGGCCGGGGCCACCGGCCTCAAGATCTTTCCCGCTTCGCTGATCGGTCCCGAGGGGCTGAAGGCGATCCGCGCTATCTTGCCCAAGGCGCTGCCGGTCTACGCGGTTGGCGGCGCGGGTCCGGCGAATTTTGCTGACTGGGTGCGCGCCGGGGCCAGCGGTTTTGGCATCGGCACAGCACTTTACACCCCCGGCACCACACCCGCCGAAATCACCGCCCGCGCCGCCGCGATTGTCGCCGCGCATGATGGGGCCTTTGCATGATTTTTGATGACCGCCCCTGCACGCTTGGCGAAGGCCCACTTTGGCACCCCCTGCGCCAGCAGCTTTACTGGTTCGACATCACCGGCAAGCGCCTGTTGTCGCGCACCGATACAGGCCCGCTGGAATGGCCGATGGACGAGATGACCTCGGCCGCGGGCTGGATCAGCCGGGACGAGCTTTTGGTCGCCACCGAAACCGGGCTTTACCGCTTTGACCTCGACACGGGCGCGAAAACCCTGGTCGTGCCGCTAGAGGCGGACCAGCCCGACACCCGCTCGAACGATGGGCGCGCGGACCCGCAGGGCGGCTTCTGGATCGGCACGCTTGGCAAGGCGCATGGCGGCGGTCTGCCGGCGAAGGGAGCGATCTACCGCCTTTACAAGGGCGAGTTGCGCAAGCTTTTCGCGCCCATCGCCATTTCCAACGCGATCTCCTTTGCGCCAGATGGCAAGACCGCCTGCTTCACCGATACCGAGACCGGGCGCGTGATGCGCGTGGCCCTCGACAGCGCGGGCTGGCCCAAGGGCGCGCCTGAAACCTATCTGGACCTGAGCGCCCAGGGCCTCAACCCCGACGGCGCGGTGATCGACCGGGATGGCGTGATGTGGCTGGCCGAATGGGGCGCTGCGCGCGTGGCGGCCTATGCGCCCGACGGCCAGTTCCTGCGCGCGGTGGGGTTTGACGCACCCCATACCAGTTGCCCGGCCTTTGGCGGCGAAACGCTTTACTGCACCAGCGCCCTGCAAGGCATGGACGCCGCCGCCCGCGCCGCGCACCCGCATGCAGGCAAGACCTTCCAGGCTCGGGGCATCGCCACCGGCCAACTTGAACATCAGGTGATCCTTTGAAACGCACGCTAGGTGTCTGCTACTACCCCGAACACTGGCCCGAGGCGCAATGGGCCGAAGACGCCGCCCGGATGGCCGCGCTTGGCCTGACCTGGGTCCGCATCGGCGAATTCGCCTGGAGCCGGATGGAGCCGGTGCCCGGCACCTATGACTGGGACTGGCTCGACCGCGCCATCGCCACCCTTGGCGCGGCGGGCCTGAAGATCGTGCTCGGCACCCCGACCGCCACCCCGCCGCGCTGGATGCTGGACCGCCATCCCGACATGCTGGCGCTGGACAAGGACGGGAAACCGCGCGGCTTTGGCTCACGCCGGCACTATTGTTTTTCGCACCAGGGCTACCGGGGCGACTGCGCGCGGATCGTCACCGCCTTGGCCGAACGCTATGGGAAAAATCCCCATGTCGCCGCCTGGCAGACCGACAACGAATACGCCTGCCACGCCACCACCCTTAGCTATTCCAAGGCTGCCACGCAGGGGTTCCGCAACTGGCTGGCGCAGAAGTATCAATCGCCGGACGCGCTCAACCGCGCCTGGGGCAATGTGTTCTGGTCGATGGAGTACAGCGACTGGACCGAGATCGGCCTGCCGAACCTGACCGTGACCGAACCGAACCCCGCCCATGTGATGGATTTCCGCCGCTTTGCGAGCGATGAGGTCGTCAGCTTCAACCGCCTGCAGACCGACATCCTCCGCAAACACTCGGCGGCCCCGATCGCGCATAACTACATGGGCGCGGTGACCGAATTTGACCATTTCGCCACCGGTGCCGACCTTGATATCGCCAGCTGGGACAGCTACCCGCTGGGGTTCCTCTCGGACCGGATCCCCACGGCCGCGGACCACAAGCTGCGCTTTGTCCGACAGGGCGATCCGGACTTCCAGGCCTTTCACCATGACCTTTACCGTGCCGTCGGGCGCGGTCGCTGGTGGATCATGGAACAACAGCCCGGCCCGGTGAACTGGGCGCCCTATAACCCCGATCCCCTGCCCGGCATGGCCCGCCTTTGGGCCTGGGAAGCCTTTGCCCATGGGGCCGAGGCGGTCTGCTATTTCCGCTGGCGTCAGGCACCCTTCGCGCAAGAACAGATGCACGCGGGCCTCTTGCGCCCCGACAGCGCCCCTGCGCAGGCTTTTGGCGAGGCTTTGCTGGTGGCGCGCGAGCTTGCTGCCATGCCCGAGGTTGGCACTGCGCGTGCCGATGTGGCGCTGATTTTCGACTATGCCTCGGACTGGGCGTGGGAGATTCAGCCGCAGGGGCGCGGCTTTTGCTATTTCTGGCTGGTGTTTCACATCTACAAGGGTTTGCGGCGGCTTGGTCTGAATGTCGACATTCTGCCACCCGACACCCCCGATCTGTCAGGCTACAAGGTTGTGCTTGCTCCGGGCCTCTTTACCCTTTCAGACCCGCTGAAGGCCGCGCTTGCGGCACATCAGGGCACGGCGATCCTGGGTCCACGCACCAATTCGAAGACCGCAGACTTTGCGATCCCGGTGCCGTTGCCCCCCAACCTGCCGGGGCTGGACGCCAAGGTGATCCGGGTCGAAAGCCTGCCGCCCGATGTATCCGTACCGCTGGCGCAGGGCGGCGCGCTGGTCCATTGGCGCGAAAAGCTGGAAGGCAGCGCGGCTGTCACAGAAGCGGCCGATGACGGTTGGCCTGCCATCGTCAGTGCAGGAAAACTCCATTATCTCGGCGGCTGGCCGGATGATGTGGCGCTGACCCGCATCCTGATGCGCGCCTGCGCAAGCGAAGCGATCGAGACCGACCCCCTGCCCGAGGGTTTGCGCCGCCGCGACACGGCAACGCATCGGTTCGTGTTCAACTATAACGCCGTTCCAGTCGAGTGGGGCGGCAGCGTGATTCCAGCCGCAGGGGTGCACTGGACCACCCGCTAGGCCGGGCGATATCGCCCAGCCTGCGTTGCGCCCGGCCTAGGCCTCGACGGTGATCTGTCCGGTCACCGTCAGAAAGGCCACACCGTTCGGCCCCAGCGCCAACCGGTCCTGGGTCAGCACCGCCGCCACCCCAGGACCAACCAGGTCCCCGACCCCAGCCACCGTCACCGTCCGCGCCACCGGTGACAGGTTGAACACACACAAAAGTGCGCCCGCACCCTCTGCGCGCTGAAAGGCCAACAACGGCTCGGCCAGATCCAGAAACCGCGTCCTGCCCTGGCCCAAAGCCGAAGCCTTGCGAAATTTCAGCATCGCCCGATAGTGTTCCAGCACCGACCCTTGCGCGCCCAACTGTCCCTCGACATGTCGGGCGGCCTGCTCGGCCTTGACCGGCAACCAGGGTCTGCCCGTCGTAAAGCCCGCCGCCCGGGAACCGTCCCACACCATGGGCGTGCGGGTGTTGTCGCGGCCGACCAGCTCGGGCCAGAAGGCGATGCCTTGCGGATCGGTCAGTTCCTGCAACTCCAAGGGCGTGTCGGTTTGCCCCAATTCCTCGCCCTGCCAAAGGCAAATCGACCCCTCCAGCGCCAGAAGCAGCGACGCTGACTGTCGCGCAAGGGCCTCGGGACTGTCGCCATGCCCGGCCCAGCGGCTGACATGGCGGGGCACGTCATGGTTGGAAAAGGCCCACATCGGCCACCCTTCCGACGCCCCCGCGAAGAATCCCTCTACCCGACTGCGCAGGAACGCGGCCGAAAAGTCGTGGCCCATCAGTTCGAACGAGTAGCATTGATGCAGCCGTCCAGGGGCGGTGTACTCTGCCATCATCCGGATCGCATGGTGGTTCTCGCCCACCTCTCCCACCGAAGTTGCGCCGTATTCGTCCAGAACCCCACGGATACGCTCGATCCAGGTCAGGTTCTCGGGCTGGTTCTTGTCAAAAAGATGGTACTGCATCCCGTAGGGGTTCCCCTCGGCCTCGGCCTTTGCGCGGTAGTCGGCGGGGTTGTCGCGAAACAGGGGGTCGTGGAAAAAATAGTTGACGGTGTCAAAGCGGAACCCGTCTACCCCCCGCTCAAGCCAGAAGCGCAGGATGGACAGCGCCCAGTCCTGAACCTGCGGATTGTGATAGTTCAGGTCCGGCTGGCTGGTCAGAAAGTTGTGCAGGTAATACTGCTTTCGGCGCGCATCCCAGGCCCAGGCCGATCCGCCAAACACCGACAGCCAGTTCGACGGCGGGCTGCCGTCATGCCTGGGGTCGGCCCAGACATACCAGTCGGCCTTGGGGTTCACGCGGTTGGCCCGGCTTTGCGCAAAGGCAGGGTGCTGGTCCGAGGTGTGGCTCAGGACCTGATCGATGATCAGCTTGAGACCCAGGTCGTGCGCCCGTGCCACCAGCGCGTCAAAATCGGCCAAGGTGCCGAACACCGGGTCCACGTCACAATACTCGCTGACGTCGTAGCCCATGTCCTGCATCGGGCTGCGAAAGAAGGGTGAAAGCCAGACCGCATCGACCCCCAGATCGGCAAGGTAGGGCAGCCGTTGCGTGATCCCCGGCAGATCACCGACCCCGTCGCCGTTCGAATCCTGAAACGACCGGGGATAGACCTGATAGGTCACCGCACCACGCCACCAGTCCCGCATCGTTGCCTCCCCCCACGCCCCCGGGCACGCCTGTACCCCGCACAAATCTCCGTTTGACGCCCATGCAGCCCAAGCGCAAGCTCTGCGGCACCGCAATCGGAGCCTGCCGCATGACAAAGACACCTCTTCTCACCCCGGTGCTGATCGCGGGATGCGTCATCCTAATGTTCTCCTTCGCGGTGCGCGCCAGCTTTGGCGTCTTCCAATTGCCTGTCGCAAATGAGTTCGGTTGGCTGCGCGCCGACTTCTCGCTGGCCATCGCGATCCAGAACCTGGCCTGGGGGATCGGCCAGCCCTTGTTCGGCGCCCTGGCCGAGCGTTTTGGCGACCGCCGGGCGATCATTGCGGGGGCAGTGCTTTATGCAGCGGGGCTGGTGCTGTCGTCGCTGGCAGTCACCCCCGGCCAGCACCAGCTGCTGGCGATCCTGGTCGGGTTCGGCATCGCCGGGACCGGCTTTGGCGTAATCCTTGCCATCGTCGGTCGCGCCACGAGCCCCGAGAACCGGTCGATGTCGCTGGGCATCGCCACGGCGGCAGGCTCGGCCGGGCAGATCATCGGTGCGCCCACGGCCGAGTGGCTGATGCGTTTCATGCCCTGGCAATCGGTCTTCGTGATCTTTGCGGCCGTGATTCTGGCCACGCTCCTGGCGCTGCCGTTTCTGCGCAGCCCCAGGCTTGCCTCACGACAAGAGCTGGAGGAATCGCTTGGCACTGTCCTTGTCCGCGCCTTGAAGGACCCGACCTACACGCTTATTTTTTTGGGATTTTTTTCCTGCGGCTACCAGCTTGCCTTCATCACCGCGCATTTCCCCGCCTTCGTCACCGAGCTGTGTGGCCCGATTGACCCGGGCGGGATGCTGGCCGGAATCGGGGTCACCACGACATCGGCGCTTGGCGCGGTCAGCATTGCCGTGATCGGGGTCTTCAACATCGCGGGCACGCTTTATGCGGGCTGGCTGGGCAAAAGATACCCCAAGAAGTACCTTTTGTTCGGCATCTATGTCGGGCGTACCATCGCGGCGGCGGTGTTCATCATGCTTCCGATCACGCCTGCCTCGGTTCTGGTCTTTTCGGCGGTGATGGGATCCTTGTGGCTGGCCACAGTGCCGCTGACCAGCGGGCTGGTCGCCCATATCTATGGCATCCGCTATATGGGAACGCTGTACGGCTTTGTATTCCTAAGCCACCAGATCGGCGGGTTCCTCGGCGTCTGGCTGGGGGGCAGGCTTTATGACCTGAACGGCGGCTATGACATCGTGTGGTGGATAGGCGTCGGGGTGGGCGCCTTCAGCGCCCTTGTCCATCTGCCGATCCGGGAACGCCCGATGCTGGCGCAGGCCGCATAAGGTCAGGGTGCGCCAAAATCCCGGCAGCGATGCCCGGGCGCGGATGGCCCGGAAATCCCACGCCAAAGCGGCGGGCAAGCGCAAGGTAGGCCGGGCCGACCTGGCTGGACTTGGCCAGCACCTTACCGCTTCGCGCCTCCACAAGGTTAAGGCCGCCGCCCGCCGGTTGATAGCGCAAGCCGCGCTGGCCCAGTGCCCGCTGCAGGCTTGACCAGTCTTGCGCTTCGACCAGGGCTTCAGCGACGAGGAGACGAAGTCGAACGAGGAGCTGCTCGTCGATGACTTCGTCACTCCTCGCCTTGCGACTGTCGTGGCGTTTTACTTCCAGGCGGACAAGATCGCGAAGAACGGTTCCGGGCGTTTCATCCCGCGCCTGGCACAGCGCCACAAAGCGCCGCCACAGGGCATCCTCACAATGGAAAAGGGTCTCGGCCATGGACCAAGACCCTTTCATGGCCCGGTTAAAAAAGCCTTAGCCCTTCTTGAGGCACTTCTGCCCCAGAAGTTCCGCAATCTGCACCGCGTTCAGCGCCGCCCCCTTGCGCAGGTTGTCGCTGACGCACCACAGCGACAGGCCATTGTCGATGGTGCTGTCTTGCCGCACGCGGCTGACATAGGTTGCGTATTCGCCCACACATTCGATGGGGGTGATGTAGCCGCCGGGTTCGCGCTTGTCGATCAGCATGATGCCGGGGCTTTCGCGCAGGATGTCTTGGGCTTCCTGCCAATCCAGGAACTCCTCGAACTCGATGTTGATCGCCTCAGAATGGCCGACAAACACCGGCACCCGCACGCAAGTGGCCGTGACCTTGATCTTCGGATCAAGGATCTTCTTCGTCTCGGCCACCATCTTCCATTCTTCCTTGGTCTCGCCCGAGTCCAGGAACACGTCGATCTGCGGGATCACGTTGAAGGCGATCTGCTTTTGGAACTTCTTCGGCGGCACTTCCTGCACCGGGTTGTAGACGGCCTTGGTCTGGTCCCAAAGCTCATCCATACCCTCTTTCCCGGCACCGCTGACGGACTGGTAGGTTGCGACCACCACCCGCTTGATCGTCGCGCGGTCATGCAAGGGCTTCAGCGCCACCACCATCTGCGCGGTCGAACAATTCGGGTTCGCGATGATGTTCTTCTTGGTATAGCCAAAAATCGCCTCGGCGTTCACCTCGGGCACGATCAGGGGCACGTCGGCGTCATAGCGGTAGAGGCTCGAGTTATCGATCACCACGCAGCCCGCCGCAGCGGCGCGCGGGGCGTAGATCTTGGTCGCGTCCGACCCGATGGCAAACAAAGCAATGTCCCAGCCGGTGAAGTCGAACGTGTCCAGGTCCTTGCATTTCAAGGTCTTGTCGCCAAAGCTGACCTCAGTGCCCTGCGACCGGCGCGAGGCAAGAGCAGTGATCTCATCCACCGGGAACTCACGTTCCGCCAGGATGTTCAGCATTTCGCGGCCCACGTTGCCCGTGGCACCCGCGACGACGACCTTGTAGCCCATCGGGGTTCTCCTTTTTGTGCCCCGGTTTGGGGACCGGGTGGTGGTAGCCGAAGGTCGGCATGGGGAAAAGCGGATTCGGTACCCCCGGACCGGCCGGGCCTTGCAACAGGGCCTTGCGAGAATCCCCAACCCAAGGTCAGATGCGCGCAATTGCCCCAGTTGGAGGTTTCGATGCGCCTTTCTTTATGCCTTTTCGCCTGCCTTGCCGCCTTGCCCGTCCATGCCAATGACGGTTTCGGGGGCCTGTCTGCCACAGGCCTGACATTCGGTCAGACCGAGGCCGTGGCGATGGTCGAAGAAAACCTCTTCATCGGCCTCGACCGGATCGCGGTTGACTATGTATTTCGCAACATCACCGATCAGGACGTGACCGGCGAGGTGATCTTTCCCCTACCGCCGGTGCATGTCTGGTCCTCGTGGGAAGGCTCGATGAACCTGCCAGCAGACATCACCAACCCGGACCTGGTCGGCTTCACGGCCACGGTGGATGGCCAACCGGTTGCCGTGACCATCGACCGCATCGCCGTGGTCGAAGACCCGTGGGAGGAAAACCGCGCCCTTGCGCACCAATACGACACGCCCGGCCGCGATGTGACCGCCCTCCTGGAGCAGTTCGGCATCCCGCTGACCCTGAATGTCGATGAGGTGCGCGCGGTGCTGCTGGCGGCCTCGCCTTCGGAACAGGCGGCGATGCGGGCCGCCGGGATCGCCGATTTCTACGAAGGCGACGCCGCCAACGACTTTCCGCCGGATGCCTATGGCCTTTGGGCCATCGTCACCCGCTATCACTGGACCCAGACCTTCCCGGCCGGGGCCGAGCTGCGGATCAGCCACGCCTATACCAACCGCCCCGCCGGGGGTCTCTTTTACTGGACCCACCCCCCAGAGGAGTATCAAGGCTACCTCACCGACCAGTATTGCATCGACGAGGGCACCTCGAAGGCGATTGCCAAAAAGCTGGCAGGTGCGGGGGGCGACGATTTTGGTGGCGGTCTTGCCTATAATATTGCCTATGTCCTGCGCACCGCCAACAGCTGGGCCGGGCCGATCGGCAAGTTCACCCTGACGCTGGACAAGGGTTCGCCCGACAATCTGCTGTCCTTGTGCGCCGAAGGGGTGAAAAAGACCGGGCCCACGAGTTTTGTGATTGAAAAAACCAACTACATCCCCGACCGCGACATCGAGATTCTGGTGGTGCAAAAGGAAATGGTCTGGCCGAACACCGGGCCGTGACCTGGGCCGTGAACCGGGCCGTGAACTGGGCCCTGACCGGCGGAGCGACGGTATTCCCGACTGGCGGGCCGGGGTGATCCCGGCCTAGCCTGCCCCCAGACCCTGCAGTTAGACCTCTCAGTTAGACCCCCAGCGAAAGGCCATCGCCATGCGCGCGCTTCTGACCCTCCTTCTTGCCACCACTGCCTTGCCGGCCCTGGCCGACACCATCCCGGCCACCAGCCGGATCACCGCCGTCACGGTCTATCCGCAAGGGGCAAAACTGACGCGCAAGGTGACCTTCTCCGCCCCCTCTGCGGGCGGGCACGAACTTTTGGTCACGGACCTGCCTGCCGAAACCTCGCCCGGGCTGGTGCAACTGGTGGCGGGTGACGGGCTGCAGCTGGGTGCGTTCAACCTGCGCGCCGACCGCCTGCCGCCCCGCGAAGACCCGCTGACCCCAGACCAGACCGCCGCCAAGGCCGAGGTTGAACGGCTGGAAGCCGCCGAGGCCGAAGCCTTTCTGGTGGTTGAAGGCGTGCAGGCCCGCGTCGACGCCGCCGAAGCGCAGGCCGCGTTCCTGGGATCGTTCAGCGGGGCCCTGCCCGACGCGGCCACGCCCGAAGGAGTCAAGGCAATGGCCGCGATGATCGGCACCGAAACCCTTGCCGCACGCCAAGCCGCCCTTGAGGCAAGGGCCGAACTTTGGCCGGCCCAGATCGCGCTTGGCAAGGTGCAAGAGGAACTTGCCATGGCGCGCGACGCCTTTGCGGCACTCCCCTCGGCCGACATGGACTATACCGCGCTGGCGGTTGCCGTGACCGCCGACGCGGCTGGCGATCATACAGTCACGATCACCCAGTACATCGACGGGGCCAGCTGGCGGCCGATCTATGACCTGAAACTGACCCGCGACGGCGGTGATGCCCTCGCTGTTGACCGATCAGTGCTGGTGACGCAGTACAGCGGCGAGGATTGGACGGATGTAGCGCTGACCCTGTCCTCCTCCACCCCGTCGAACCAGGCCGCGCCGACCGAGCTTTGGCCCGAGTTGCGCCGGATCGAACCCGAGTTCGACGAGGCGGACATGGCGCTGAAATCCTCGGCCGAACCGGGCGCCTACTCTGAAGAATCCTATGACGTGGTCGCCGAAGCCGCCCCGACCACCGCAGGGATGGCGCTGGAAGGCGATACCGTGGTCTATATCTACCCGACCCCGGTCACCGTCGCCTCGGATGTCGAGGATCTGCGCCTGGCGCTGGATAGCCTAAGCTTCGCCCCGGTGGTCAAGGCGGTCGCCGTGCCGCGCTGGGACCGGACCGCTTTTGTCACAGCCAGCTTCACCAATGCCAGCGACGAACCCCTGTTGCCGGGCGAGGCATTGTTGTTCCGCGAGGGCGTGCTGGTCGGCACCACCTGGCTGGATGTCATCGCCCCCGGGGTGGAAACCGACGTGGCCTTTGGCGCGATCGAAACCCTGCGCATCAAGCGCGAGATGCCCACGCGAGCCGAAGGGGAAACTGGCGTGTTCACCACATCGAATGCGCTGACCGAAAGCGCGGTGATCACGGTGGAAAACACCGGGACCGAGGCCTGGGATGTCCGCCTTCTGGACCAGACCCCCTATTCCGAACAGGACGACCTGGAAATCGAGATCACCGCCACCCCGGAACCGACCGAGACCGATGTCGACGGCCAGCGCGGCATCCTCGCCTGGGAGTTTGCACTGCCGGCCGGGGGCAAGGAGACGATTACCCTGGAACAGACGCTGAGCTGGCCCGACGGGATGGTGCTGCAATAGGGTCTAGACCGGGAAGAACCCCTCACGGGCTGGGTCGTATTGCTCCAGCCCGCCCTCGCCGGTGTCGGTCCACAGCCCATGCAGGGTCAGCCGGTCATCGGCGACTGCTGCCGCCACAAAGGGAAAGGTCAAAAGGTTCGCCAGGCTGGTCAGCACCGCCTGCTTTTCCAGCGCCTGCAGGATCTGGTCTTCGGGCAAGGTTGCGACCGCCTCATACCCCGGCCGCAGAATATCCATCCAGCGCCCGACAAAGCTGGACTTCGCGTCAAGCTCGGGGGCATGGCCGCGGCACATGTCATAGCAGCCCCGCACCCCGCCGCAGTTGGAGTGGCCCAGCACCACGATATGCGCCACCCCGAGCGAGGTCACGGCATATTCCACCGCCGCCGATGTCCCATGATATTCGCCATCCGGGTTGTAGGGCGGCACCAGATTGGCGACGTTCCTGTGGATGAAGAACTCCCCCTCATCCGCGCCGAAGATGCTGGTCACATGCACCCGGCTGTCGCAGCAGGAAATCACCATCGCGCGCGGATGCTGCCCGCTTTGCGCCAAACGGCGGTACCAGGCGCGGTTGTCCTGATAGGTCGTGGCGCGCCAGCCCTGGAATCGCTGGACCAGATAGGCAGGCAGGGGGCGGATCGTGGTCATGAACGGCATCCTTCGTCGCTGACCGTCTGCCTAGGCTGCATTCGTGGAAAATTCGAGAGGCAAAATCCCGCGCCAGACCCAGGGGCGGAACGAAATCTTCAGCATGCCGGGCAAGACTGCCCCTGGGTCGTGTTGGAAAGTCGGGTGACGTGATGCATATCGTGGCGGTGCTTGAACCGCGGGAAGTGATTTTCCAGGATGTCGAAGCGGTCGCTCAGATCTACCGCAACCTCGGCGCGCCGCTTGCCGAACAGCTGGTGACGCGGGCCTTGGGCGAACTTGCCCTGACAATGGCCAGCATCGCCGAAAAAGTCCGCGCGCAGGACCTGCGCGACCTTGCGCGGCAGTTGGCCCGGCTGCGCAGATTGGCCGAGGATATCGGTCTGGTCAGCCTTGCCAGGGTTGCCGGCGACGCGCGCATCTGCCTGGAGCGGGCTGACAGTACCGCCTTTGCCGCCGTCTGGGCGCGCCTTCTCAGGATCGCGGCACAATCTTTTGCCGGTGAACTCGGCTCGGCGGACGTGTCAGGCTAGGATACCGCCCCTGCGAGTCGGCCTTCAAGGCCACCCCGCTCGCGGGTGGTGCGCGGGGGTGGTGCGCCCGTTGCATCGCGGCGACCGGCTGCAATCCTGCGGTGAGTCCGGCTGAACTTTGGGTCGCCAACAGCCGCAAGACCGTGAATATGGGGATGATTCGGCGGATCGTCGCGGGCAGTGCTTGCGTTGATCAGCGGCCTCGGGCAGGAGAGGCAACAGCGTTTGGTTCCAGCTGGTTGTCCCATCGATGAAAACCGCAAGCTTCACCGGCTTCGCCCCCGCTTCAGGCAAGGCAAAGCCGCTTTATGTTGTGAACAAGTCTGATCTGGCCGATTTCCTGTCCGGACCAGGGGCGCGTTGGGCCGGATGGCTTGCCGGGTTCGAGGCCGACCTGGGCGAGGTTCGGTTGCTGCCGGATGCCAAGGCCGAGGTCTGCGGCGCGGTGGTCGGTCTTGGCAGCGCCGCCGCACGTCGGAGGCTGCGCTTTGGGCTGGCCAAGGCGGTGCCGGCCCTTCCCGCCGGGGATTGGGTGCTTGTCGGGCCTTTGGCCGAAAGCGACGCCACCGAAGCGGCGCTGGGCTGGCTTTTGGCGGGGTACCGCTTTACCCGCTACCGACCTGCGCATAAGGCTGCTGCCCTGACCCGCCTTGTCTGCCCCGAAGGTGTCGATGCGGCGCGGCTGACGGCGATGGCCGACGCAGAGACCCTGACCCGCGATCTGATCAACACGCCCGCCGAAGACATGGGGCCCGAGGCGCTGGAGGCCGAGGTTGCGGCACTTGCCGCCCGGTTCGGGGCCAAGATGGCTGTGATCCGCGGGGACGACCTTCTGACGCAGAACTTTCCCATGATCCATGCCGTCGGCCGCGCCAGCCCGCGCGCGCCGCGGCTGTTGGACCTGACCTGGGGCGATGCGGGGCCACAGGTCACGCTGGTCGGCAAGGGGGTCTGCTTTGACACCGGGGGGCTGAACCTCAAACCTTCGGCAGGCATGACCCTGATGAAAAAGGACATGGGCGGGGCCGCCACCGTGCTGGGTCTGGCACAGATGATCCTGACGCTTGATCTGCCCTTGCGCCTGCGCGTCCTGATCCCGGCGGTGGAAAATGTGGTTGCGGGCAACGCCTTGAAACCGAAAGACATCCTGACCAGCCGCAAGGGCCTTACGGTCGAGGTGAACGACACCGACGCCGAAGGCCGGCTGATCCTGGCCGATACGCTGGCCTATGCGTGCGAGGGGGCGCCCGACCTTCTGGTGTCGATGGCCACCCTGACCGGTGCAGCGCGGGTCGCCGTCGGCCCGGACCTTGCGCCCTATTATACCGATGATACTGCGCTTGCCGCGGCGCTTGAGGCAGGGGCGGTCGCGGGGTTCGATCCGGTTTGGCGGATGCCGTTCCATGACGCTTATGAAAGCGTGATTGAGCCCGGGATTGCCGATCTTGATAACGCGCCGGGTTTTGGGTTCGCAGGGTCGATCACGGCGGCGCTGTTCCTGCGCCGCTTTGTCAATGGCCCGCGCTTTGTGCATTTCGACATCTATGGCCACAGCCCGACCGATCAACCGGCGCGGCCGAAGGGCGGGGTCGGGCAAGGAGCGCGGGCATTGTTATGCGCCCTGACCGACATCATGCAGCAGGAGCAGGCCTGATGGACAAGCGCACCACGCCATATTCCGGGCGACTGGCCCATGTCAACCTCAGAGGAGAGGTGTCAGCCCCCCTGACCGAGGGCGATCCAGCCCAGATCATCGTACCGGTTGCCGATCTTCTGGAAAGCCCGGCGGGTCCGCGCGCACGCCAGTTGCTGGTCGGGGCGGCGGTACTGGTGATCGACCGCGACCAGGGCCATGTCTTTTTGCGCAGCGAGCGGGATGGGTATTGCGGCTGGGTTGACGAACGCAAGGTCGGTCGTGGCCCCGAACCGACGCATTGGGTGGTTGCCCCGGCGGCGCATCTTTATTCGGAACCTTTGGTTCAGGCCCCGGACAAGGCCTGTCTCAGCCTTGGGTCGCGGCTGGCGGTGGTTGGGTCCTGGGGGGCCTGGGCCAACACGCCGCACGGCTTTGTGCCGGCCTGCCATCTGCGCCCGATCGACCAGGTCGCCCCCGATCCGGTGTCGGTGGCCGAAAGCTTGCTTGGGACACCCTATCTGTGGGGTGGCAATACCCGCAACGGGATGGATTGTTCGGGTCTGATCCAGGTGGCCTTTCACGCGGCAGGGCGCGACTGCCCGGCCGACAGCGACATGCAGATGGTCATGGGCCGCGGCCTGCCCCATACCGAAACGCTGAAACGCGGCGATCTGATTTTCTGGAAGGGTCATGTGGCCATGGTGGTCAACAGCGACGTGCTGGTGCATGCCAACGGCCACACCATGTCGGTGGCCTATGAGGGTATCCGCGAGGCGATCAACCGGATCTCGGCCGGTGGTGGCGGCCTGGTGCAGGCACGACAGCGGTACTAAGCGGCGCAGACAGCCTAGTCTACCGGTCTAGTCTACCGGTCTAGTCTACCGGCCCGATCAGCCGCCGCTCCAGCACTTTGAGCACCTGCTCCAGTTCCTGGCCCCGGCGTAAGGTTCGTCCGTCCTGGGCCACCACGGCATAAAGCCCCTGGCGCTGGCGCAGACGCGGGCGCTTTTCGATCCGGTAGAGCGGAAACTCGGCCGTGCGGCGAAACACGCTGAACACGGCAAGATCGCGCAGGGCGGTGATCGCATAATCGCGCCATTCGCCCGCCGCGACCATCTGGCCATAGAGCCGCAGGATCAGGTTCATTTCCCGCCGGTCAAAGTGGACCACGTCATGGTCTGCGCGGGGAAAAGGGATCGGCGTTCCGTCGTTCATCCGCAAAGATTACGCGCTTATTTCTGCGATTCAACCTTGAAAAACGGGGCCGGGAAAGCCGGGGGCCAGCCGCGTCTCGCCAGTGACCAGCCCGCGCCAGTTCATTTGCGGCGCGCCCAGCCGCTTCAACGCCGCAGGATGCGCCGGGTCAAGCGCACCGGCCCAGACCAAAAGCGCCACGATCGCCGCCTCGGCACCCCGGGTGCCGCCATCAGTGATCTTGAGCGCGATGCCAAGTTCCTGGTCCGGCAAGATCGCCACGAACACCGCCTCGGCCCCGGTCTTCAGCGCGACGCGCCCGCCCATGGCCTGCATCAACTCGGTGCAGGCCCGCCCGTTGCCGGCCACCAGTTCAGGATGCGCCGCCATCGCGCGGGTCAGCCGATGCATCGCCCGTTGACGCAAGCCACCGTGGTCGGAGGCGGCGGCAAAGGCGTGCATCGCGCGGGCAAGGCCGGTGACGGACATGGCAAAGTTCGGGGCCGAGCAGCCATCGACGCCCCAACCCGAGACCGCTTCCCCCGTCACCTCTTCGGTCGCAGCCCGGATCGCGCGCTGCAAGGGGTGGTCGATGTCGGTGTATTCCGGCCCGGCCTTGATATGCCGGGTCACGGTCAGAAAGCCGCAATGCTTGCCCGAACAGTTGTTGTGCAACTGGCAGGGGGCCTCTTCCGCCCGGATCAGCCGGTTGCGTTCGTCGCGGTCATAGGGTTCATGCGCGCCACAGCGCAGGTCGGGTTCCCCAAGGCCCACCGTCGTCAGCCAATCGCCCGCGCGCTTTACATGGCGCGCCTCGCCCTGGTGGCTCGCGCAGGCAAAGGCAAGATCGGCCTCGGTCAGAGCAAAGGCATCGGCGGCCCCGGTTTCGACCAAAGGCAGGGCCTGGATCATCTTGGCCGAAGAGCGCGGAAAGATCACCTGATCCGGGTCACCCCATGCCGCCTCGATCCCGCCAGGCCCCCAGATCACCGCATGACCGGCATGCGCGCTTTCCATGAGACCACCGCGCCAGGCCTCGACCATCGGGGCGGGTTGCGGGCTGGGATTTGACATTCCAAGGACTCCGTCACATAAGCGCGAAGTACCGCCCAACGGGCTTTCGCGGATTGGCCTTTTTGGCTAAAGGTGCTTATCGGGTAAGTGAAGACCGTGCCAGCAAAAAGGCTTGTCCAAACTGGGCGCGGTCAGGTTGGCGGCAGGAAGACAGCTTGGAGGCTGCGTAAGACATGACTTCCTTTATCGGTCGCGTGGCTGCAATAGCGACACTTTGTGTGCTGACGACCACGGCCTTGGCACAAGATTCCACCAACCGCGTCGCCACACTTACCGATTGGCACGTCTTCGTCGAAGAAAGCCCGAAAGAGTGTTGGGGGGTGTCCAAGCCGAAGGAAACGGTGAACACCCGCGACGGCCAACCCGTCTCGGTACGCCGGGGCGACATCTTCTTTTTCGTCACCTTCAAGCCGGGTGAGCCGCCAGTGCCGTCCTTTACCGGCGGCTATCCCTTTGCCGCCGATTCGACGGTCGAGGTTGCCATTGACGGTGCGACCTTCCAGCTGTTTCCCGATGGCGAATGGGCCTGGCCGGGCAGCCCAGAGGATGACGCCCTGCTGCTGGAAGCGATGAAGCAGGGCACCACGGCGGTTCTGACCGGGCGCTCGGGCAAAGGAACGCAGACGGTAGATACCTTTTCTTTGCGCGGATTTACCGCCGCGATGGAAGATGCCGCCGGCCGCTGCCAGTAGGCGTGCGCCGAAAAGACGACCAGATCGCCTGTCGCAAGGCCCCACGCAAGGATCTGCCAGATGACCAGCCCGATCACCCCTGATGCGCTGACCCTGCCCCGCAAGCTGCCACCGTCGGCCAAGACCAATATCGTCGGCCTCACGCGCGACCAGTTGCGCGCGGCCCTGATCTCCGCCGGCACTCCGGAAAAGCAGGCCAAGATGCGGCTTGGGCAAGTCTGGCAATGGGTCTACCACTGGGGGGTGCGCGAGTTTGCGGCCATGACCAACCTCGCCAAGGACTACCGCGCGCTTCTGGCCGATCATTTCGTGATCGAACTCCCTGAGGTTGTTACCCGCCAGATCTCCGACGACGGCACCCGCAAATACCTTGTCCGCATCGCCGGCGGGCATGAGGTAGAGGTGGTCTATATCCCCGAAACCGACCGGGGGACCTTGTGCATTTCCAGTCAGGTTGGCTGCACGCTGACCTGTTCCTTCTGCCATACCGGCACGCAGAAACTGGTCCGTAACCTCACCGCCGGGGAAATCGTCGGTCAGGTCATGCTGGCGCGCGACGACCTGGACGAATGGCCGGTGCAGGGCGCGCCAAAGGAAGAAATTCGCCTGATCTCCAACATCGTGCTGATGGGGATGGGTGAGCCTTTGTACAACTTTGACAATGTCCGCGACGCGATGCGCGTGGTGATGGACGGTGAGGGGATTGCCCTGGGTCGTCGCCGAATCACCCTGTCGACCAGTGGCGTGGTCCCCGAGATTGCCCGCACCGCGACCGAGATCGGCTGCCTTCTGGCCGTGTCGTTCCACGCCACCACCGATGCGGTGCGCGATGTGCTGGTGCCGATCAACAAGCGCTGGAACATCGCCACGCTTCTGGACGCGCTGCGCGATTACCCGAACCTGTCGAACAGCGAACGGATCACCTTTGAATATGTGATGCTCGACGGCGTGAACGACACGAAAGAGGACGCGCATCGCCTTGTGGATCTGCTGCAGGGCATCCCCGCCAAGGTGAACCTGATCCCGTTCAACGAATGGCCGGGGGCGCCCTACAAACGCTCGTCCGGCAACCGCATCCATGCCTTTGCCGATATCCTTTATCACGCGGGCTATGCCACGCCGATCCGCACCCCGCGCGGTGAGGATATCATGGCCGCCTGCGGTCAGTTGAAATCGGCCACCGAACGCGCCCGCAAGTCCAAGGCCGAAATCGCCGCCGAAGCCGGGCTTTAGGCCGCGTCCAGCCAGGGCCGCAAGAGCGCCATCGGATGCGCGCGCAAGGATAGCCGCAGGGTCAGGTAATCTTCGACCACTGCCTCGCCCAGGGTCATTTCGGGCAGGTGGACGGCGGGCTCCAAGATGCCTTCCCCCTCCATGTCGGTGGCGAAAAGCGGCAGGTCCGGGCCGGGGGTCAGCGCCTCGGCCTGCCAAAGCGCTTCGCGGCGGGTAATGCCAAGGGGCGCGAAGGCATCCGCCTCGGCCAGCCGGGCCAGGGTGGCGGGGGCCGATCCCGCGCGCCGCCAGACATCGGCGACGGTCTGGTAGCCATTGCCGCGCGCCGCGACGATCCAGCGCGCCTCTTCCTCGGCGATGCCACGGATCTGGCGGAACCCCAGCCGCAGCGCCAGCGTGGCGGGCTGGCCCTGCCATTCCATCCGGTTGTCCCAATGGCTGGCATTGACCGAAGGCGGCAGCACCGTCACCCCATGTTCCCGCGCATCCCGCACGATCTGGGCGGGGGCATAAAAGCCCATCGGCTGGGAATTCAGCAAAGCGCAGGCGAAGATGCCGGGGTGGTGCCGCTTGATCCAGGCGCTGGCATAGACGAGGAGGGCAAAGCTCGCCGCATGGCTTTCGGGAAAGCCATAGCTGCCGAACCCTTCGATCTGGGCAAAGCAGCGCTTGGCGAAATCTTCCTCATACCCGCGCGCCAGCATGCCCCCGATGAAGCGGTCATGAAATTCGCTGACCGACCCATGTTTCTTGAAGGTGGCAAGCGACCGGCGCAACCGGTCCGCCTCCTCGGGCGTGAACCCTGCGCCGACGATGGCAATCTGCATCGCCTGTTCCTGGAACAAGGGCACGCCAAGGGTCTTGGCCAAGACCTTGCCCAACTCGTCCGAAGGAAAGCTGACCTGTTCCTGCCCGTTTCGCCGCCGCAGGAACGGATGCACCATGTCGCCCTGAATGGGCCCCGGCCGGATGATCGCGACCTGGATCACCAGATCGTAAAAGCAGCGCGGCCGCATCCGGGGCAGAAAGTTCATCTGCGCCCGGCTTTCGACCTGAAACACACCCAGACTGTCAGCGCGGCAGAGCATCCGGTAGGTCTCGGCGTCTTCGGGCGGCAGGGTGGCCAGGGTGTAGCGCTGGTGGTGGTGGGTCTCCATCAGGTCAAAGGCCTTGCGCAGGCAGGACAGCATCCCCAGCGCCAGAATGTCGATCTTGAGGATCTTCAGCGTGTCGATGTCATCCTTGTCCCAAGGGATGATGGTGCGATCCTCCATCGTGGCGTTTTCCACCGGGCAAAGTTCATCCAGCCGGCCTTCGGTGATGATGAAGCCACCGACATGCTGCGACAGATGGCGGGGAAAGCCCTGAATCTCGTCGATCAAGGCCATGGTCTGGCACAGGCGGCGATCGGTCGGGTCAAGCCCGATCTCGCGCAGCCGGGTTTCGGTCACCGCGCCCGGCCCGCCCCAGCCCCAGATCTGGCTCGACATCGCGGCAAGCGTATCTTCGGACAGGCCCATGGCGCGACCCACCTCGCGCACCGCGCGCTTGCCACGGTAGTGGATGACGGTGGCGCACAGCCCCGCGCGGTGGCGGCCATAGCGTTCGTAGATGTGCTGGATCACCTCTTCCCGGCGTTCGTGTTCGAAATCGACGTCGATATCGGGCGGTTCATTCCGGGCCTCAGAGATGAAGCGCTCAAAGACCATGGTGCCGATTTCGGGCGAAACCGAGGTGACGCCCAGCGCATAGCACACCACCGAATTGGCCGCCGACCCCCGCCCCTGACACAGGATCCCCCGGTCGCGGGCGAAGGCGACGATGTCGTGGACGGTCAGGAAATAGGGCTCATAGCGCAGCTTGGCGATCAGGGTCAGCTCATGCGTCATCTGGGCACGGGCGCGGTCAGGGGGGCCTTCGGGATAGCGCCAGTCAAGGCCAGCCCAGGCTAGGCGCGCCAGGCGCTGCGACGCGGTCTCGCCCTCGGCGTTCTCGGACGGGTAGTCATAGCGCAGCTCGTCCAGCGAAAAGGCGGCGCGGGTGGCAACATCTCCAGCGCGGTGGACTGCTGCTTCATGGCCCTTGAATATCCGCAGCATCTCGACCTCCGATCGCAGGCGGCCTTCGTTGTTCGGCAGGGCCCGGCGGCCAAGCCGGTCAACCGGCAGCCCAAGGCGGATCGCGGTCAAGGTGTCGGCCAGGCGGCGGCGCGAGCCGTGGTGCAAAAAGGGCAGGCCGCTCGCGACGGTGGCAATGCCGATGCGGTCGGCCAGCAGGCTTAGGCGGTGAAATCGGTCCTGATCCTGCCCGTCATAGCGCGGGGCCATCCCCAGGCTGACCTGACCGGGAAAGGCCTTGGCCAGCTGCCGGGTATGGGCCTGCCAGCGGGTCCTGTCGGTCATCGGCGCAGGCGGCGCCTCGGCCAGGGTCAGGCGCTGGCCGGGGGGCAGGATCAGCATCTCAAGCCCCTGCCCCCAGTCCAAGAGGTCAGTCAGATGCAGCGTGCAATCTCCCTTGGCCGCGCGCAACTGGCCCAGGCTCAGCATCCGGCAAAGCCGCCCCCAACCCGCCCGGTCACGCGGCAGGCAGGTGACCTGAAACCCATCCTCCAGAATGATCCGCGCGGCGGGGATCAGCCGGATGCGCGGGCCCCCCTCCCGCGCAAGGTCGCGCGCACGGGTATGGGCCCGCACGATCCCCGCGACGGAATTCACATCCGCCACGGCAAGCGCGGTCATGCCCATTTCCGCGGCGCGGGTCATCATCTCCTCGGGGTGGGCGGCCCCGGTGAGGAAGGTGAAGTTGGTCAGGGCCGAAAGCTCGACGAAGGGCATGAGGCAGCAGCGACTCGGCAAGAACAAAAAATGAACATGCCATGCCAATGCCCGTTAGGCCAGCGGGCATTACCGGGCGGTTTTCGAAGAGAGCGCGTTCCGCGCGAAGACTCTTTGTCTCGCCTCTAGCGCGCGAAGCGGCGCGCCAACCGGCTCGGATATTGGGGGCGCTTCGCCCCCCAAACCCCCAGAGGATATTTGGGAACAGGTGAAGGGCTAAAGCTCCCAGCACCAGTCCGCAAAGACCCAAGCATGCCCGGCGCTTTGCGAAGAGTCTCGCTACCGTCGCGAAGTTCCTAAACCAGAAGGTCCCGGATCACATCAGCATCTTCGGGGTGCGAATCCGGATCAATCCACTGCGCCCAATTCTCGACAATCCACTCCCGGGAAATGCCGAAGGCGTTTGCGTAACTCTGCTTGGGGAAGAGCCGCAGCGTCAATCCTCGCTTGTGGCCACCGACCACGATAAGGGCGAGATCTGCCTCTCCTAAAGGGCAACTGCAGATCATGAGCAAAGAAGGCGCACCGGCCGGGCCAAAGCGTGCGAGTTTCAGGGCAGTCCCAATGCGCAGGCTCTCTCCGATGGAGGCGTCCGTCAGTTTCATTTCGCTGCCCATCCTCAGACCACCCCCATCCCTCAAAAACCCCCTAACGCCCGCAGCCAAGCCCTTGATCTTATGAACCTATCCCCCGCTGCCCACGCGCGGACACTCCAAGGCCCCCAACCCTCAGCGCAGGAGGCTCAGCACCTCAAGGCTAGGGTATCCATCCGGCACCAGCCCCTTGGCCTTCTGGAAGGCCTTCACGGCGGCCACCGTCTTCGGCCCCATCCGGCCATCAACTCCACCGGGATCAAAGCCCGCACGGCCGAGGCGGTCCTGAAGTTCCTTACGCTCCTCCAGCGTCAGGGCGCGCAGGTCGCGGGGCCAGGCGGCGGCGATCGGAGGGCCACCCTTCAGACGGTCGGACAGAGAGCCGATCGCCACGACATAGGCGTCGGCGGTGTTGTATTTCTCGATCACCTGAAAGTTCGGAAAGATCAGGAAGGCCGCGCCCCGGTGCCCGCCGGGCAGCAGGATCGAGCCGGGGCCATGATCAGGCAAATCGGCCCCTGCGGCGGTCCGCACCCCCAGCGCCTGCCAGTCGGGCACGGGCTTTACCACCCGTTCGGTGGTCTGGTCATAGTCAAAGCCTTCGGGCAGCGTCACCTCCAGCCCCCAGGGTTGCCCCGTGGTCCAGCCCCAGTGCCGAAGGTAATTGGCGGTCGAGGCCAAAGCATCGCCCGGATCCTCGCCCCAAAGGTTGCGCTTGCCGTCACCGTCGAAATCGACCGCGAATTTCTCCCAGGAGGAGGGCATGAACTGCGTATGCCCCGAAGCCCCCGCCCAAGAGCCGGTGAAGCTCTCGACATGCCCGCCCGCCACGATCCGCAAGGCGGCAATCAGCTCGGCCTCAAAGAAGGCAGCCCGCCGGCCATCATAGGCCAAAGTGGCCAGCGACCCCAGCACCGGCAGATCGCCAGGGTAGGTGCCATAAGCGCTTTCGAGGCCCCAAACCGCGGCCAGCACCTCTGCCTCAACCCCATATTCCGCCGCGATCCAGTCCAGAAGCTCACGGTGCCGCGCCATGGCCTTGATGCCCAAAGCAACCCGGTCCTCAGAGACGGCGGTATCCAGATAGTCCCAGATCGTCTTGGTGAATTCGTTCTGGTTGCGGTCGCGCTCGACGACCTTGGGGTTGAACTCTACCCCGCGCAGGGCCGCATCAAAGGTCGCCGCCGGTACCCCCGCCGCCAAAGCGCGCGGACGGAACTCTTCAACCCAGGCCTCAAGCCCCGCTTGTGTGCCCATCTCCACCAGCCCCCCGGATACCGCATCGGGCAGGATCGTCTGCGCCACCGCTGGCCCCTGCAGCAGCACCGCAAGGGTCACCCCGACACACGCCCATACCATCCTGCCGCCCAATCCCGCCTCACCAACCCAGACAATTTGATTTAAACTTGCGCTTGCTCTTTCAGAAATACTCCACGGGGGTGCGGGGGTGTGAAACCCCCGCTCTGTCATTTCCGCCGGCGCACCACCCGCCGTTTCGCCGCGGCCTGCGCGGGCTTCCTGGGCTGGTACTTCCCCGAGCCTCGCGCCGGGGCCCGCAGCGTCGCCCCTTCTACCGACAACAGGTCCAGGATCAGACCGCCAGTCACCGGCACAGCCTCGGCCAGCCGCACCAGGACCCTTTGCCCAACGCCGATGGTCACCCCGGTCTCAGACCCGGTCAAGCTCTGGCTCGCCTCGTCATAATGAAAGAACTCGCGCCCCACGGCGCGGATCGGCACCAGACCATCCGCCCCCGTCTCCTCCAGCCGCACGAACAACCCGAACCGCTGCACGCCCGAGATGCGGCCGACGAATTCGGCCCCCACCCGGTCGGCCAGATAGGCGGCCAGATAGCGGTCGTTCGTGTCGCGTTCCGCTGCCATGCTGCGCCGTTCCGCGTCCGAGATCAGTTTGCCCGTCTCCTCCAGGTTCTCGATGTCCCAAGGCGACAGCCCATCCGCACCCCAGCCGTGGCCCGCGATCAGCGCGCGGTGCACGATCAGATCGGAATAGCGCCGGATGGGCGAGGTGAAATGGGCATAGTTGCGCAAGGCCAGGCCGAAATGCCCGAAGTTTTCCGGGTGGTAATAGGCCTGGGTCATCGACCGCAGGGTGGAGAGGTTGATCAGCTCGTCAAACTCGGTCCCCTGAGCCTGCTCCAACAGCCGGTTCAGATGCCGGGTCTGCAACACCTGCCCCTTGGCCAGCGTCATGCCCGACCCTTCCGCCACCTCGCGCAGCGCGTCGAGCTTCAGGGGTGAGGGCTCCTCATGCACCCGAAACAGCAAAGGACGCTTCAGGCGGATCAATTCCTCGGCGGCGGCGACATTGGCCAGCACCATGAATTCCTCGATCAGCTTGTGCGCATCGAGCCGCTCCTTGAACGCGACCGAAGCGACGCGCCCCGCCTCATCCAGCAGGATCTTGCGTTCGGGCAGGTCCAGTTCCAGCGGCTGCCGCGCCTGGCGTGCGCGCAGAAGGGCAGCATAGGCGGCATAAAGCGGCTGCAGCACCGGCTCCAGCAATGGCCCCGTCACGTCGTCTGGCAGGCCGTCAATCGCCGCCTGCACCCGCTCATAACTCAAGGACGCGACCGACCGCATCACCCCGCGGTGAAAGCGGTGGCTGCGTTTGGCGCCTTCGGCGTCGATTACCATGCGCACCGCAAGACAGGCGCGGTCCACACCTTCGTGCAAGCTACACAGATCGCCCGACAGGATATCGGGCAGCATCGGCACAACGCGGTCGGGGAAATAGGTGGAATTGCCGCGCTTCCTCGCCTCACGGTCCAGCGCAGACCCGGGTGTGACATAATGCGCCACATCGGCGATGGCGACCCAAAGGACAAAGCCGCCGGGGTTGCCGGGGTCAGGGTCGGCCTCGGCCAAGACCGCGTCATCGCGGTCGCGGGCATCGGCGGGGTCGATGGTCAACAAGGGCAGGTCGCGCAGGTCGTCGCGGCCCTTCAGCCCCACAGGTTCGGCGCGGTCGGCCTCCAGCACCACCGCATCGGGGAAGCTGTCGGGAATACCGTGCTGGTGAATGGCGATCAGACTGGCCGCGCGGGGTCCGGAGGGGTCGCCCAGCCGCGCCACCACCCGCGCCGCGGGCAGGCCCAAGCGGCGGGCACCAATGGCCTCGGCCTCGACGAGTTCCCCATCCTTGGCCCCCATGGTCAGGTCCGAGGATACGCGCCATTCCTTGTCCGACCCTTTTTCGATCGGCTGGATGCGCCCGCCCTCGGCATTCACCCGGAACACGCCAAGGACTTTGGCCGGGTTCGACCCCAGCTTGCGGATCAGCCGCGCCTCATAGGCGTAATCCTCCAGATCGACCTTGGCCAGCCGCGCCAGAATCCGGTCACCGGCACCCAGGGCCGGGTCGCCCGATTTCGGGATGATCAGGATGCGGGGGCTTGCGTCCACTCCCTCCTCCAGCGGCCGGGCGTAAAGATCGCCCGCGCGGTCGGGGGCCAAGACCTCCAGCACGGCGACAGGTGGCAAGGCCCCCTTTTCATGAAACCGCCGCATGGTCCGCTCGACCACGCCTTCGCCCTCAAGCTCGCGCAGAAGGCGCTTCAACTCGATCCGGCCATCGCCCTTGATGCCAAATGCCTTGGCGATGTCGCGCTTGGCCGAGAGGCCGGGATTGTCACTGATCCACTGGCGGACCTGGTCTTTGGAGGGAACGGGGTTCATCCGCAGCACCTAGCATAAAGCCGCTGCAAAGCCCAGCCGTCTGGCAACTCCACCCGTTACAGAAGCGCCATCGCCACCCCGGCAAAGCCCATTCCAAGCAGGATCACGATGGCCAGGAATTGCGCCCCGAAGGCTGGCCCGCGTGAGGCAGGGTTGGCCATGTAAAGCGACATATAGGCAACCCGCGCCACAACCCAGACCAGCCCGAATGCCGCTGCCCAAAGATCGCTTAGCCACAGCGCGGCAATCCAAAGCGCAGGCAGGATGGCGGGCGCGGTTTCCACCGCATTCATCTGCACACGAATGGCCCGCTCCAACATGGGGTCGCCCGTGACGGCCGGCGCGGCAATCTTGACCTTGCCCCGCACCATGCTGACGTAGAATCCGACCCAAAGGTAGTAAAGCGCAATCAGCAGCGTGACGAGCGTGGTGTAAACCGGCAGTTCCATGTCAGGTCTCCATCAGAGGGCTGTGGGTCAGAGGGCTGTGGGGGCCCGGATACCGGGCGCGCGCCGCATAAGCCAGCCCCGGTTTGCAGCGGTGCCGCGATACAAGATGTCACAGGTCGCGGACCATCTTGCGGTGCGGGATGCCTGCGTCGAGAAACTCCTCGCCCTCGACCCGAAACCCCAGCTTTTCGTAAAACCCGGTCGCATGGGATTGCGACCCCAGATGGGCAAAGCGCAGCCCAGGCTGTCGCGCAAGTTCGGCAAGCGCGGCACGGATCAACGCCGCCCCAAGCCCCGTCCCTCGCGCCGGGGGCAGCACACAAACCCGCCCGATCTTGCCGACCTCACCCTTCAGCAGCAGCCGCGCGGTACCAAGCGGGGTGTCGCCGTCCAGCGCCAGAAGATGGATGGCCACATCGTCCAGCCCGTCCACCTCATCCGCCTCGCTGACGCCCTGTTCTTCGATGAACACGGTCCGGCGCAGGGCGCGGCAGGTGTCGATGTCGCGGGTGACCTCGATGCGCCAGGCAACAGGATTGGTCATGCAAAGTAATCCCGCAGGATGCGGCCATAGATCGCCTTCAGCGCGTGGATATGCGCCACCTCTACCCGTTCATCGACCTGGTGCATGGTACGGCCGACCAGACCAAACTCCACCACCGGGCAGTGGTCCTTGATAAAGCGCGCGTCCGACGTGCCGCCACTGGTCGAGGCCACCGGCTTACGCCCGGTTTCCGCCTGCACCGCCGCCGCCACCAACGCCGAAAACTCACCCGGCGGGGTCAGGAACGCCTCGCCCGAGACACTGATCTTCAGCCCGATCTCCACCCCGGTCGCCTCGGCCACCGCCTCAGCCTCCGAGCGCAGCCATGAGGACAGCGTCTCGCCGGAATGGGTGTCGTTGAAGCGGATATTGACCGTGGCCGTGGCCCGCGCGGGAATGACGTTGTTGGCCGGATTGCCGCAATCGATGGTGGTGATCGCCAGGGTCGAGGGGTCAAAGTGCTGGGTGCCGCGATCCAAAGCCTCACTGTCCAGCCGCGCGAGCAGCTTGACCAGCGCCGACAAGGGGTTCTTGGCGCGGTGCGGATAGGCGGAATGGCCCTGCACCCCGGTTACCGTGATCTGCGCCGTCATCGAGCCGCGACGCCCGATCTTCATCATCTCGCCCATCTCGGTCGGGCAGGTCGGCTCACCGACCAGGCAATGGGTCATCCGCTCACCGTTGAAGGCCATCCAGTCAAGGATCGCGAGGGTGCCGTCCCGCCCCTCGCCCTCCTCATCGCCAGTGATGGCCAGGATCACCGCCCCGTCCGGCGGCGTGTTGGTCACGAAATCCACCGCCGCCGCGACAAAGGCCGCAACGCCCGATTTCATGTCGCAGGCGCCCCGGCCATACATCACCCCGTCCCGGATGACCGCGCCGAACGGGTCATGCGTCCAGGCCTCGGCATCGCCCACCGGGACCACATCGGTGTGGCCGTTAAAGCCAAAGGACCGCGCCGCACCCGCCTTGCCCCAACGGGCGTAAAGATTGGCAATCCCGCCCCGATCCACGCGGGTACATGTGAACCCCGCCGCCGCCAGCACCTCGGCCAAAAGCGCAATCGCCCCGCCCTCGGCGGGCGTGACCGAAGGGCAACGGATCAGCCGGGCGGTCAGAAAGGCAGGATCAAGCGGTTCGAGGGTCATGCGATCTCAGGGGTACAGGGCACCGGGCATCTCTCCCTAGCCGCAAGCGGGCGCAACCTCAAGCTGTCGCTCCTCGTCGGTCTTCGACCGCTCGTCGCCAAAACCCGCGACGAGACGTCGAAGACGTACGAGGAGCCGCCCGGTCAGTCGAAGAACGGCGTCATCTCGGCGACGATCACCGCGTTTTCGGCCAAGGCGCGGTCCATCAGCGCCCGTTCCTCGGGGTCGATCTCGTCGCCCGCTTTCAGGCGTTCTTCCAGCGTGCCATGGCCGGTCACCTCCAGGGGCGCAAGATCGGCCTCTTTCAGGATCGCCACGGTTTCGCGCACGGCTTCCGCCTCATCGACCCCGCTGGCATAGATCACCAGGCCCGCGCCTGTCGCCTTGGCCGGGAGCCCGTCGCCTGCCTTGCGACCCACCTCGACCACCAGGGTAAACACCTGCTGCGGACGCTTGGGCTTTTCCGGTGGGCTGGCGTCCGGCTCAGTCACGAAGCAGCTCGTTGATGCTGGTCTTGGCCCGGGTTTGCGCATCCACCTTCTTGACGATCACCGCGCAATAAAGGTTGATCCCGCCGGTCGAGGGCATTGATCCCGCCACCACGACCGACCCCGCCGGCACCTCGCCATACATGACCGCGCCAGTTTCCCGATCCACGATCCTGGTCGACTTGCCGATGAAAACGCCCATCCCCAGGACCGAGCCTTCGCGGATGATGCAGCCCTCGACCACCTCGGACCGCGCGCCGATGAAGCAGTCGTCCTCGATGATCGTCGGGCCAGCCTGCATCGGCTCCAGCACGCCGCCGATGCCGACCCCGCCCGACAGGTGGACGTTGCGGCCGATCTGCGCGCAGGATCCGACGGTGGCCCAGCCATCAACCATCGTGCCGTCACCGACATAGGCGCCGACGTTCACGAAGCTGGGCATCAGCACCACGCCCTTGCCGATGAAGGCCGACCGCCGCACGATACTGCCGGGCACCGCGCGAAAGCCTGCTGCGCGCCAATCCTCAGGGGTCCAGCCCTGCCATTTCGACGGCACCTTGTCCCACCAGTTGGCCCCGCCGTTCGACCCGGAAATCTCGTGCATGTCGGTCAGGCGGAACGACAAGAGGACCGCCTTCTTGGCCCATTGGTTCACATGCCAGTTCGTCCCGCGCTGTTCGGCGACCCGCAGAACGCCCTTGTCGAGCGCGGTCAGCGTCGCCTCGATCGCGTCGCGCGCCTCACCCTTGGTGGCGGGAGTGATCGCCTCGCGCGCCTCCCAGGCGGCCTCGATGGCGGTTTCTAGGGCGGCAGGCGTCATGAGGGGTCCCTTTTCGATTGGTCGCGGCAGCCCGACCCTATAAGGCTGATGGTGACCTCACGCAATCCGAGTGCCCGATGAAAGACGAACCCCGCAGCCACCCGTTCCGCGACAGCGTCGAGGATATCGCTGCTGCCAAGCGCATCCCCGATACGCCGCAAACCCGCGCCCCGGCTTACCGGCTTGCCTTTGCCGACCGCGATTTCCTGACGCGCGAGGAATTGCGCCCGGTGCGCTTGCAACTGGAACTTCTCAAGCCCCAGCTGATCATGGACGAACGCGGCATCCAGTCCACCGTCGTCCTGTTCGGCGGCGCGCGCATCCCCGCACCCGAACACCGCGGAACCGCGCGGACCAAGACGCTTGCCGATCTGTCGCACTACTATGACGAGGCGCGACGCTTTGCCCAGATCATGACCGAGCGTTCACTTGAAACCTATGGCCGCGAGAATGTCATCGTTACCGGTGGCGGCCCCGGCGTAATGGAGGCCGGCAACCGTGGCGCCGATGAGGCCGGGGGCCAGTCGATCGGCCTGAACATCGTCTTGCCGCACGAACAGGCCCCGAACCCCTATGTCACCCCGGACCTGTCGTTCAACTTTCACTATTTCGCGATCCGCAAGATGCATTTCCTGATGCGCGCCAAGGCGATCGTGGTCTTTCCCGGCGGCTTTGGCACCCTGGACGAACTTTTCGAAAGCCTGACCCTGATCCAGACCAGGCGGATGAAACCGATCCCGTTTCTTCTGTTCGGGCGCGAGTGGTGGGAAAAGGTGGTGAACTGGTCGTGGCTAGCAGAGGCAGGGGTCATCTCGGCCGATGACCTGACGCTTTTCACCATGGTCGAAACCGCCGAAGAGGCGGTCTCGGTGATCGACGCCTGGCCCGAGCCGGAGCGCAGCCACACACCTTTGCAAGGCTGACCGGGGCCAGGTGCCACGACGCCGGGCTGGGCTGCGGGGGGGGGCAATGCCTCGCCATTCGCGGCGGGCTGGGGTACAGCGGTGCCGACCTTAATGACGGCGATCAGCACATGACCCCTTTTCCGCAAATTCGTGACCTGGTGCTGATCGGCGGCGGGCATGCCCATGCGCTGGTGCTGCGGCGCTGGGGGATGAACCCCTTGGCCGGCACGCGGCTCACGCTGATCAACCCCGACCCCGTTGCCCCCTATACCGGCATGCTTCCCGGCCTGATTGCCGGTCACTACCGCCGAGACGAGTTGATGATCGATCTGGTGCGCCTGGCGCGATTTGCCGGGGCGCGGCTAATTCTGGACCGCGTCACCGGACTGGACCGGGGCGCGCGGTTGATCCATCTGGCCGGGCGCCCGCCCCTGCCCTACGACCTTGCGGCGCTTGATATCGGCATCACCTCGGACCTGCCCGACCTGCCGGGCGCGGCCGAGCATGCGGTCGCCGCCAAGCCTTTGGGGCGCTATGCTGCGGCGTGGGAAAGCTTTGTCGCCAGCCGCCATGCCTTTCCCCGGGTGGCAATCCTGGGGGCAGGTCTGGGGGGGGTGGAACTGGCCTTGGCCACCGCGCACCGGCTTGGCCAAGGCGGCGGCCGGGGCGAGATCACACTGCTGGACAGCAGCGACGCGCCGTTGGCCACGCTCTCCCGGGCGGCGAGGGGCCGGGTCTTGGCCCAGCTGGCCGCGGCGGGGGTGATCTTGCGCTTTGGCGTGCGCGCGGCCGCGATCGGCCCTGCCGGCATCACCCTGACCAACGGCGAGGAGATCAGCGCCGATTTCAGCCTGACCGCCACCGGCGCGCGGCCGCAAGGCTGGCTGACGCAAACCGGCCTTGCCCTGGACCGGGGCTTTGTGCAGACGGACGCGACCTTGCAAAGCTCGGACCCACAGATCTTTGCCGTTGGGGACTGCGCGACCATCGCGGGCAACCCGCGCCCCAAGGCCGGGGTCTTTGCCGTGCGCGCGGCACCAGTGCTGTACCACAACCTGATCGCCCGCCTGACCGGCCAGCCGTTGCAAAGCTTCCGCCCGCAACGCGACTATCTGAAACTGGTCTCGTTGGGCAACCGCTCTGCCCTGGCCGAGAAATGGCGGCTGGTTTGGTCGGGCGCGGCGGCATGGCGGCTCAAGGACCGGATCGACCGACGGTTCATGGCGCAGTTTGACGGCTATCCGGCGATGGGGGCGGAGACTGCCCCGCAGCGCGCGACCATCGGTCTGGACCGGGTCTGGGGCCAACAGCCGCTTTGCGGAGGCTGTGGTGCCAAACTTGGGCCAGACGTGCTTGCCTTGGCCCTGTCAACCTTGCCAGCCCCCACCCGGCCCGAGGTCCGGTCCGGCCCTGGCGACGATGCCGCAATCCTGACCACTGCCGCAGGGGTTCAGGTGCTGACCACCGACCATCTGCGCGCCTTTACGCATGACCCTCGGCTTCTGGCCCGGATCGCGGCGCTGCACGCGATGGGCGATGTCTGGGCGATGGGCGCGGCCCCGCAGGTTGCCGTGGCGCAGGTAATCCTGCCGCGCCTTGGCCCCGACCTGCAATCCCGTATGCTGCAAGACATCATGACCGAAGCCGCCGCCACCTTTCGCGTTGCCGGGGCAGATGTGGTGGGCGGCCACTCCAGCGAAGGGGCGGAATTGAGCGTCGGCTTCACCGTGACCGGGCTGGCAGAGCGGGCAGTGACCAAGTCTGGCGCGCGCCCGGGCGATGCGCTGATCCTGACCAAACCGCTTGGCTCGGGGGTCATCCTGGCTGCGGAAATGGCGATGGCAGTGATTCCGGGGCAGTTGCTGGGCGAAGTCTGGGCCAATTGCATCGCCCAGATGTGCCGCCCGCAAGGCAGTGCCGCAGCCATCCTGGCCCCCCATGCCCATGCGATGACGGATGTCACCGGATTTGGCCTGGCTGGACATCTGCTTGAGATGCTGACCACGGGGGCTACGCTGCGGAGCTCTGCGATCCCGCTGATGCCGGGGGCCTTGGCGCTGGCCAAGGCGGGCCACCGCGCCTCGCTGCAACCTGCCAACAGCGACGCCCTGAAAGGCCGGATCACCGCACCGGATGACCCCGGCCTGACGTTGCTGAGCGATCCGCAAACCTGCGGTGGCCTGTTGGCCGCTGTTCCGGCTGACGCAGCGATCGCCCTGGTGGCACAAATATGCCGCGCCGGCCATGACGCTGCGATCATCGGCACCGTAACCCAAGGCGATCCGCACCTGACGATCTTGCCCTAAGACCGGCACCGCACCGATTTCCGCACGGAAATCGTCCCGGAATTCTTCAAGAATTCCGGTTAGACCGCAGCCAGCAGGTGCAGCCGGTCGGCCACATGCGCGGCGATTTCGGGCATCGCGTCAGGCGACAGGTCGATCGTCTGCACCTCAAGGCTGCGCGCGTCCATGCGCGCTCTGTGCTTGTCATAACGCGGATCATAGTGCCGCGCCATCAAACCGTCGGCCAGTTCGACAAAGGCCCCCGCCCGTGCCAGCGCCAACCATTCGGCAATCACCTCGGCGGGCTGCATGTGCCGCAAAAGGTTTACGGTTGTGGCTAGTCTGGCCGCATCCGCCGAAAGATCGGCGTAGGCCCGCGCCAGATAGGCAGCCCGCGCGGACCTCGGGGCCGAAATCACGATCCGGGGCGCCGTGACCATGGACTTCCAGATCTCGGGCGGCAGACGGCAGTCGCCGATCTTGGAGCTTTCCGCCTCGACCACCACCGGTCTTGCTGGGTCCAGATCAGCGAGGGCCAGCGCCAGGGCTGCCTCGAAGGCTTTTTGCGATGGCTGCGGGCCACGATTGCCAAACAAGGACCCCCGGTGCCGGGCCAGCCCTTCAAGGTCGATGACCTGCACGCCAAGGCCTGGCAGAAGGTTCAGCACCTCGGTCTTGGCCGATCCGGTATTGCCGTCCAACACCACCACCGGCGAGCGTACCGGCGTGTCGTAGACCGCCGTCACCACCAGCGACCGCCAGGCCTTGTAGCCACCCGCCAGCGTCTCGACCCGCCAGCCGATCTGGCTTAGGATCGTCGCGAACGACCCCGACCTTTGCCCGCCGCGCCAGCAATAGACCAGCGGTCGCCAGGCCCCGCCCCGATCCGCGAGCGGCCCCAAAAGATGTGTCGCCGCGTTCTTTGCCACCAGCGCCGCACCAAGTTTGCGGGCGGTGAACGGCGACACCTGCTTGTAGATCGTGCCCACCTCGGCCCGTTCCCGGTCATCCAGCACCGGAAGAGAGATCGCACCGGGCAAATGATCTTCGGCATATTCGGCGGGGGAGCGGACATCGATGATGTCGTCAAAGCCCTGTGCAGCAAGATCGGCAAGTGAGGTTAGGGTGATGGCCATCCTTTCCCCATAGCAACCCCGGCGAAAAGGTGCCAGCCCCGGCCCCCGGTCGGGAATTACCCCCTAGCCAGATCACGAAACCGCGCGCATGATGTGTGCATGCGCGGCATTGCCCTTCTCCTCGCGTTTCTTGCCGGCCCGGCCCTTGCCAGCCCCGTGCCGTCACGCTTGGCGGATGCTGCGCGGGATCAGATCGGCGTGACGGTCATCTACGACCCTGCCTATGTAGCGCTTGAGTTTCCCGGCGGCGACCTGCCACGCGACCGGGGGGTCTGCACCGATGTGGTGATCCGCGCGCTCCGCGACGGCTGGGGGATTGACCTGCAACTGGCCGTCAACCGCGACATGACGGCGAACTTTGCGGCCTACCCGACGCTGTGGGGCCATTCCGCGCCCGACCGCAACATCGACCACCGCCGGGTCGCGAACCTTGCAACCCTCCTGACCCGTCTTGGGGCCGACCTGCCGCTGACCGATACCCCCACCCCCTACCTGCCCGGCGACATCGTGACCTGGACCCTGCCGGGCAACCTGTCGCATATCGGCATCGTCTCTGACCGTCTGACCGAGGCCGGGACCCCCCTCATCCTCCACAACATCGGCGCAGGCGCGGCTGAGGAGGACATCCTCTTCACCTACGAGATGACCGGCCACTACCGTATCGGCGCGGATCAGGCAGAGCGGCTCAAGACCCTTACCGAGTAGGTCTGGCTTACGCCCGACTCCTTTCGCCCATCCGGAGACATTTTGAGTGGGCAATCCGCCCACCACACTGCACCAATATGCACCCCATCCTTCGTTGAAGAGAATGGTGAGTGAAATCACGAAGCCTACATCTCGCGTGAGAAATTGGGGCCAATCTACGTCTAATCCGCCCCAATCGGATGACAATGCTTTATACGATACTCCTCCAAGCGGCCAACGATGAACTCTGCTTCAACGCTGTCAACAATCACCTCGGGACCCAGAACAGACGAATATGAGGGCCAAGATGCTCCATTGCAGTAGATGACTTCTGATCTCATCTCCATTTGTCGCTCTTCAAGAAAAACCTCAGCAGAATTCATAATTTTCCGAGCTGCAACTAGATTGTCCGCTCGGTACCGATTACCCGCCCTCGCCAACCTGATTATTTCCTCAAGTTTCTGAACTTCCATGCTGATCTCCGGCTTAAAATCGAAGACCAACAAGCTTTTGCTCGATCCCATCAGACTGCGAATTGACGCAATATCTTTAAGGTTGAATGTTTCGGAACTACTTGCAATTCTTTCAGAGGTGCTACATGAATTGGAATAGACATACTCAATTCTGACTTCGCACCAGTTGATCTTGATCGAAAAAGGGTCGGAAACCTCCCCTTCGTTGTCGGCCACTTGCTGTACTGCCGCTGCAATTTCGCCAGCGAGCTTACTACCTTCGATGTCTGGATCCTGCGCAACGAGTGGGGAGGCGAGAACGCCGAGACACAAAGTGGCGCAGACGAACCTCAAGGATCGAAGATCTAGCACTATCCGACTCATTCCAAACCGCTACACATAGCGAACCGTACCATCAGCCTAATCTCCTAACAAATTTCTAACATCCACGCCTAACCCCCACCCCTTGACCCACTGCGGATCAGTCCCTAGGAGCCCATTGCGGGCCCTCAGACTCCCACCTCCAACCACCCCACCAGCGCCGTCAGCATCGCCTCGCACCGCTCCATCTGCTCCACGCTTACATACTCGTCCGGCTTGTGGCCTTGGGCCATCGACCCCGGGCCGCAGATCACCGTGGGAACGCCGAGCCGCTGGTCGAACAGCCCACCTTCCGTGCCGAAGGCGACCTTGATCGTGCCGTTGGCTCCGGTCAGGCCCTTCACGAACCGCACCACCTCGGCATCCGAAGGGGTGCCAAGTCCGGGGTAGTCCCACTGCCGCTCAACCTTGATCGCCGCCTCCGGAAACTCCGCGCGGAGGGGGGCCACGATCGCCTCGGCCTCCGCCTCCAGCCGGGTGATCAGGGATGCAACGTCCTCTCCCGCCAGCGAGCGTATTTCGAAATCCAGCACCGCGTGGTTCGGCACGATGTTGACCTGCACGCCCCCCGACAGCTTGCCGACATGGAGCGTGGTATAGGGCACGTCATAATCGCCATCGCGCAGGCCCGTCGCCGCGACCTCGGCCTGCAGCGCGCGCACGACGGCCATGAAATCCCCCGCCAGATGCAAAGCGTTCAGCGCCATCGGGGCCAGGGCTGAGTGACCCTCACGGCCCGTGCAGGTCGCCCGCAGCGCCACCTTGCCCTTGTGGCCAGTCGCGACCTGCATCCCCGTCGGCTCCCCCACGATGCAGAAGCGGGGCTTGACCGGGGCGGCGGCGAGCATGTCGATCAGGCTGCCCACGCCCATGCAGCCGATCTCCTCATCATAGCTCAGCGCCAGATGCAGCGGCACCCGCAGCGGCCGCCGCGCCGCCGCGAGCATTGCCGCAATGGCGCAGGCGACGAAGCCCTTCATGTCCGCCGCCCCGCGCCCGTAAAGGCGGCCCTCGGCTTCGGTGAGCGCAAAGGGCGGCACGGTCCAGGCCTGACCGGTCAATGGCACCACATCGGTATGGCCCGACAGCATCACGCCGCCGGCCCCCACAGGCCCGGTCGTGGCATAGAGATTGGCCTTGGTGCCCGAAGGGTCCGGCACCAGCGTCACTGCGATGCCCGCCCCCTCCAGCAGGTCCCGCACATAGGCCATCAGCGCCAGGTTCGGGTTGGAACTGACGGTATCAAAGCCGATCAGTCGCGCCAGAATGTCTTTCATGGGTGCCCTCCGCTTGCGACTGCCTAGCGCGAAACCCCAGACGCGGAAAGGCTGGACGCGGACAGGTTTCCGCCCTTGTCGCGGGCGGCGGGCTTTGCGACAGTCGCGGCACCCCAACTGGTGCCCAAAAAGATGCCTTGCCGAAGTGCCGCCCTTGTCCTTGCCATCGGTCTTGCCAGCACGGCAGGGGCCGAAGAGGCGAACCTGTCGGGCAACCCCTTGGGACCGGCGGGGGCTGCAACGCGGCTGGTGCTGGCCGACGCGCTGTGGCGGCAGGGCTTGGTCGGGGGTGACGCGCTTTACCTTTTGTCAGCGATCCGACTGGCACGCAGCGTCGCCCTGCAACCGGCCGCCGGATGGGAACGGACGCGCGAAGGCAAAGCTATGCCCGACGCGCCACCGGGTCGCGATGGTGCCCCGGATCCGGCCAGCGACGCCGCGCTGGCCATCCTTCGCAACCTTGCCGAGGAGAACCCCGCGCTGCAGGACCTGGTCTACGACCTTGACGCACAAATACCGCGTCAGGCCGCCGCCACGGCAGTCTTTGCCACGGCCGACCTTGCCCCTGGCCAGACCGATACCTGGCGGATCGTCCTGTTCGGCGAGGTCGCGGCCGAGTTGGCGCTGATCGGCGACGGCGACAGCCGGCTGGGCCTGACCCTGCGCGATGACAGCGGGGCAGTGATTTGCGCCACCCCCCTGTCGCCCGACCCGGCACTGTGCCGACTGACCCCGGCTGAGAACGGCTTTTTCACCCTGACGGTGCAAGGCAATGGGGCGGCGGTGAACAGCTACCGGCTGATCGCAAATTAGCATGACTGCATTTGTCACGCCAACTCCCCTTCTCAAAACTGCGCCGCGCTGCCAGACTTGTTCCATCTTGCCCCATGCCGGGGCGGAAACATCATAGGATCTCTCATGACCTTGAAATCCCTTTCCATTGCCTTGTCTACGACCGCCCTGGTCGCGCTGGCCCTGCCGGTGATCGCTCAGGACAAAAGCGGTACCAACGTCAACGTCGAAGCTGCTGCCGCCCCTGTTGGCGGGGCCGCGACCATGGGCCTTGCAGCGGAACTTTACGCTTTGGGCGTCGCTTCGGGCGATGCGCTGACCGTGCTGACCGCCGCGCGCCTTGCCATGTCGGTCGATGTGACCGAAGGCGGCGAGATCAAGAAGACCACCACCGGCGACGTTCCCGCCGATGACGCCGAAGGTGCCGCCAAAGCCCCGGTCGATGCGACCATGATGCTGGCCAAGGCGACCGAGCTTGCCGCCGGCGACGAAGTCATCTTGGGCCTGATCGCCGATGCCGAAGCCGAAAGCGCGCGGGGCCGGATCGGCGGTGCCGTGTCCTGGCTGTCGCGCCTGCCATCGGGCCAAAGCGATGTCTGGGAGATCCCGTTCTACGGCAACTCTTATGCCGAAATCGCGGTGGTCGGCGACGGCGATGCCAACCTTGATGTCGTGGTCACGGACGAAAATGGCAACGTGTTTTGCTATGATGTCAGCTGGTCGGACCAGCTTTACTGCGACTTCACCCCGGCTTGGGACGGCTATTTCTACGTCACGGTCGAAAATGTCGGTCGGGTGCGCAACAGCTATTACCTGATGACCAACTGATCCTATCCACAGCATTGCACGAAGGCCCGCACCCGCTGCGGGCCTTTTTCATTGGCCTTGGCGCTGGTCAAAAAGAAACCCCAAGGCCTGGGCCTTGGGGTCGATTTCTGTGCCAAGGGGCGGGCTGTCAGGGGTTGGCCGCGATCACCTCGTTCAGCCAGGGGACGAACTTGGACACATCGGTATAGGCGGAAAACAGGGCCGTCTCTTCGCAGCCATAGCCGCTTAGCGCGGTCAGGCCCCAGCTGACGATCCCAGCCTGGATATAGCTGCCGTCTTCCAGCGGCACGACCAGTGGGCCGCCGCTGTCGCCGTTGCAGCTGGTCTTGCCGCCTTCGAAGGTTCCCGAACAGATCAGGTTTTCGGTCAGCGGCTCCGGGGCGCGGGCCACCAGTTCGTCCCAGATCTCGAAAGAGTCATCCTCGCCCAGGCCCATCGTCTGCGCGGCATAGATAAAGCCGTCCACAGCATCGGCGGCCTTGGCCTCCATCATCGCGGCGTTGCAGGTTTCGCGGTCCAGAATCTGGATCTCGGCCTGCCGCAGGTCCGGGCTGGGAAGGGCTCCGTCCTGCAGGCCCCAGCCCGTGACGATGGTGGTCACCCCCTGCTGGTTCAGGATGTCGCCATATTCGGCATCGGGCACCTCGATCGTCTGGTAGGGCGCGTTTGGCGCGCGGGCCAGCTTGATCAGCGCGATGTCATAGTCGAACACATAGCCGATATAGGACGGGTGCTTGAAGATAGCCTCGACCGGGACCACGTCGCCCGACCCGGGGGCAAGCTGGTTGCTGCCGACCAGAACTTCGAACTGGCCGGGTTCGACATCGTAATAGCTGCCGTCGTCGTCCTCCATGTGGACGCAATGCGCCGCAGTCAGCACCCAGGTATCCATCACCAGACTGCCGCCGCAAAACTGGGTGTCGGTGCTGACCGGAGCGCCCGCCACCACCAGCGCCACCTGCCAGGGCCAGGCCCCTTCGGGCGCAAGCTCGCCGCCGATGACCTTGGCTCCGGCGGTGTCGGCCTTGGCGGCGCGGTCGGCCTTCTGGCCGGATTGGGCAAAGCCGAAGGGGCCGTCCGCCTTGCCGGTCACCGTATCCTCGGCCAGGGCAAGGCCGGTCGCGGTGGACAGCGCCAGCGCTAGAACGATCGGGAAGGTCCGTTTCATGATGTTTCTCCTTGATGAAATCTTCGGGCTACTGGCCCTGGGGTTGCAGGCGCACCACCTGACGCAGCATCGTCAGGGCGGCGGGTTTCAGGCTGAAGCCGCGGCTGCGGCTTTCCGTCGGGTCAAGCAGGCGGCCTTCCAGCCAGCTTGCCATGTCTGATCCGGGAACGGCGCGGGTACTGTCGGTTTGCGCCAGCCGTGTCAGGTCAACGCGGGGGGCATCGGGGTCAACCGGCACCGCCAGCACCCAGATCTCCTCCAGCCCTGCAGCGCTTCCCGCTTCGATCATCAGGCCGACGCGGGTGCTTTCGCCAGGGGCCAGCCGGTTCGACAAGTTCTGCGTGGGCCAGATCGGCTGCACGGCGAAATCGGCGGAAAGGTACAGGACGCTCACATCCTGCGCCGTGCCGCCGGTATTGGTCAGCGTCAGCCACAGCTGGTCACAAGGGGCCACGCCCGCCGCCGGGTCATGCGGAGCAGGAGCGCCGACCGCGCCACAGGCATCGCTCGCGGCGCGGCGTTCGATCGTCATGCTGATCGGGTCCTTGCCGGTAAGGCTGCGACCGGTGGCCCCGGCCAGAACCTCACGCAGGCGCAGCCCATGCGCGGCCTGGGCCAGCACCCTTTCCACCGCCATGGCCGGGGTTTCCCCCGCCAGCGCCACGATCCGGGGGCTGGAACCGGCACCCTCAGGGTCAAGCACCCCGTCCGCCCCGGCAAGGGCCACCGCTCCTTCGGTCAGGATCGGCACCAGATCGGCCTTGGCCCCACCGGTTGGCAATGCGTCAACCCATTCGGCATAGTCAAACCCGTCGCCCGGATCGGCCAGCACGGGGGCGGCCAGCACCAGGGGCGCGGGCGGCGGGGCGCTGACCACCTCGGCCCAAAGCGCGCCCTCGGGCGGAGTGCCGTCAAACGTGGCGCTGCGGGCGGTAACCTTGACCAGGGTCAGGACGGCCAAAGCCTCCCCCCCGGCGGGGGTGGCGTAAAGGGCGACCTCGGTGCCTTCCGTCAGGCCTTGCAAGAGCCCGGCCTCAAGCCCGTCGCCCGCGACCACCAGCCGGGGCGCGCCCAGGCCCGCGCCGAATACCTCTGCGCCAAGGAGCGTGCCTTCCCCTTCGGGCATCTGCCGGGCGGGGCCTTGCACCATCGCCTCGGTCGTGGCGGCAAGCACCTGCGCCCAACTTGCCTTTGGCACCTCGCGCAGCACCTGGGCCAGGCGCAAGGTGAACTCGCCGTGCCAGGTGGTGCCGTCGGCCAGCGGGTATTCGAAGGACCGCTGGTCGGACTGCGAGGAGTAAAGGAACACGAACTCCCCCTCCAGCGGCGCTGAGGGATCGCCCGCGACCGGTTCGATATCGGCAGGGATGCCCAGCGCGGCCTCGTCAAGCACGCGGGCGACACCTTCGCCACCCAGCGCGCGAAAGCCGGTGGCGGAATGGCAGGCGTCGATCAGCCCGACGACCTTGACCCCGCGCGACAAAAGGCCCTGCGCCCAGGCCTGCAATTCATCGTCCAGAATGGCGTTTTCGACCGCGCCGATCGCCCCCTTCCAACCGGCGGCATCGGCAGGGAGCAGGATTTCATCCCAGCCGCCACCCTCATCCCCCGACAGGTCCGGGGCCTGCGCGCCGTGGCCCGAGAAATAGAACACCACCGTATCGCCGGGGCCTGACGCCTCGGCCACTGCCTCCAGCGCGGCCAGCACCGCGTTACGGGTGGGGGGCGCGGTCAGGACCCCCTCGGCCAGCCCCAAAGGATCGGCGGTCAGCACCGTCATCGCGCCGGGGTCCAGCCCGCGCGAGGCAAGGGTTTCGGCCATCAGCCGCACATCGTTGGCGGGCCCCTTCAGATCGGCGTCGAGCACCAGATAATCGCTGACCCCGACCAGCACAGCCCGCACCTCGGCCATGGCGGGGGCGGCCAGGCAGACGGTGCTGATCAGGATACTGGCAAGGGTCTTTTGCATGATGGCCGAAAGATACCCGACCCCCGGCATGGCACAAGCCTTCGCATCCGCATGACCGAATTTGTCACCGGAGCGGGGGTGCCCAAAAATTTTCGCCGAAAATTTTTGGGCTTACTGGGCAAGGGGCAGGATGCGGCGGCTGCCCGCGTCGATCCGGGTTTCCACCGCATTGCCGTCCAGCGCGGCCAGAAAGCCCTGAAATTCGGGCGACATCCGGGTGGCCAGCCGCCCCGCCTCGATCACCCGGTCCACATCGGCCGGTGCCAGCCGCAGCCGCGTCGGCACCTTGTCTAGCCCGTCGCGCATCGCCACCGGCAGGCTGGCAAAGCTGACTTCGCCGACAAACAGCTTCACATCCCGGCAATCCCACCCCTCGGTGGACCCGCGCAGGCGGCGGACCTCGGCCAGGGGCAAGGCACAGCGCCAGTCGATCAGATCGGCCTCCCACTGGCGCAACTCACCCCGCAGGGCATCGTAGCCCGAGCGTGAGGCCGCCGCCATGGCACTTGTCGCAATCGACAACGCCAGATTGATCCCGCCCGGTCCCGCCACCTGCTGGCTTTGGGCATAGTCCTGATCGACCCCGGCATTGGCGACCAAAAACAGCATCCGGCCCAGCCTGACCGCCTGCTGCGCCGTCAAAGGCGCATAGGGCACCTCGGCGCGGGCGCGTTCGACAGCCAGCCCGGTCGTGCCGAAATTGTCGGTGATCCCCCCGTCGAGGAGTTTGACGAACCGCACCTCATCGGGCCTTGCATAGCTTTCCAAGGCACGGGCATGGGCGCGCATCGCAGCGGTGGCTTCGGGGTTGTAGCGCGCGGTGGTCAGCCAGGCGGGTTCAGCGTAGTCACACTGGCCCTGATGCGCCTTCAGGACAATCGGCGTGAAAACCAGGGGCACCGCAGATGAGGCGGCGACCGCCTCGCTAAGCCGCACCTTGGACAGGTCGGAACAGAGCGCGTCAAACGTCTCGGGGCTGAAGAGGAAGGGCGTGTTGTTGGCGATGTCGGTGGCGTTGATCCAGGTCAGGATGCGCGAGCGTTCCGCCAGATCGCCAAAGGTCGCACCGTGAAACAGGGTCTCGTCCAGGTAGCGCCCGAACGTGTCGCGCCCGTTCACCCCGCCTGCGATCCCCTTTGCGATTGTCACGGGATTGAAGCCCGAGGTGACCATATAGGCCTCACCATCGGTGATCAGGAACCGCTCGCGAAAGCCGGGCAGGGCTTTGGGGCCGTTCAGCCCGAATTCCGCCGCCATGATCGCCCCGCCCGACACGCCCGACACCAGTTGCACCCGGTCCAGAAGGCCGTTCGGCGTGGCGGTGGTGACCCCGGCGGCGCGCAGCTCCTCCAGCATCCCGTAGGCAAAGGCTGTGGCGCGAAAGCCACCGCCGGAAAAGGCCAGGCCAATGTAAACCTCGCCACCCGCACTTGCGCCCGTGTCGGTCAGGGGCGCGTTTTCGCCCTGCAAAGGTTGGTTCAGGGGCGCATTCCAGGGCGCGCAGCCAAGACACAAAAGCAGGGGCAACAGCAAAATGCGCATGGCAGGTCCGGCAAGGGGCGGGCAGGCCTACTGCTGCAGGCTTGGCCAGTGGATTTCAAGCACCAATCCGCGTTCCCGCTCGGGCAGGGCCAGTCGCGCGCCGTGCCGGGCGGCGATGGCGCGCACCAGGGCAAGCCCCAACCCATGGCCCTTGATGCCCCGGTCGCGTTCGGCGCGCACGAAGCGTTCAAACGCTTCGGCGCGCATATCCGCGGGCAGGCCGGGGCCGGTATCGGCGACCCGCATCATGTGGTGGTCGCCTTCGGTGACAAGGGTCAGGTCAAGCCGATCCCCCGCCGCGCAATACTTGATCGCGTTGTCCAAAAGGTTCGCCAGCATCTGCGCAATCAGGTTGCGGTCACCCAGGACCGTAAGGCCGGGCGTCACCTGGGCGGTGCAGACAAGGCCCTTGTCCTCGGCGAGGGGCTCGTAAAGCTCCCACATTTCGGTCGCAACGGCAGAGATATCCACCGGCAGCAACCCCCCGCCCGAGCCTTGATCCGCCTCGGCGCGGCTGATGTCGAGCAGGCTGTCGAACATGCGGATCGCCTGGCGCATCTCGGCCTTGAGGTCGGCAGTCAGGGCTTCCTGCCCCGCAATCCGGTCCAGCTTTTGCAGCATCCGGTTGAGGGGGGTGCGAAGTTCATGCGCGATGGTGTCCGAAAGGCGGTGCGTCGCGCGGTTGAGGTTCTGGATCCGGTCCAGCATGGCGTGGACATGGGTTTCCAAGAGGCCGAACTCATCGGGCGACCGCGTGCCGGGAAGCCGCGCGTCCAAGGCCCCCTCGGCGACCCGGTCGGCAAGGTCATTGACCCGCCCGATCCGCGCCATGACCGACCGTGCGGCAAGCCAGCCGACCAGCCCGCCCGCCACCAGAAGGGCCGCCAAAAGGCCCAGCATCCCCCGCCGCATCGCCGCCAGCGTGGCATCGACCGGGGCCAGACTGCGCGCGACGAGGAGGGGAAAGCCCCCCGGCAATTCGCGCGCCACGGCCAGCCAGCGATGGCCATCGGCCTGAAACTGGCGCACCAGGCCGACGGCAAAGCCTTCGCCTTCGGTGGTCAGGCCTGCGGGCCAGGCGGGATGCGTGCCCGCCAGCACCGCACCGTCGCGGCCCAGCAGAAGCAGCATCTCTTCGCCCGTCGCCGCAGTGGCGCGGTAATCAATCGCCTGACGCAGGGCGATGATCCGGCGCTGGTCGTAAAGGGCGGCAAACCCGTCCAGATCGGCGGACAGAAGCTGGGTCTGCGCCGCCATCAGCCGCGCCTCGACCAGCCGGTATTGCAGGCCCATCGCCCCGAGGGACAGCACCGTGACCGCCAGCGCCATGACCGCCGCCAGCCGCAAAGTGGCCCGGGCCGCCATGGGGCGCGGTCGGCTCACCCCAAGGGCCCAAGCGGCGCGAAGATATACCCTTCCCCTCGCGCGGTCTGGATCGCGGGGCTGCCCGCATCTTCCAGCTTGCGGCGCAGGCGGCCGACATGGACATCGACAACATTGGTGCCGGGATCGAAATGCAGGTTCCAGACCTTTTCGAGGAGTTGCATCCGGGTGACCACCTGGCCCGCGTTCTGGGCAAAGAAGGTCAAAAGCTCAAACTCCTTGGGGCTGACCGAGACATGGGCGCGGCGGACATGCACGGTCCGCGCCTTGAGCCTGATCTCCAGATCGCCAAAGGCCAGCAGGTCGTTGTCCAGCACCTGCATCGTGCCCCGGCGCAAAAGCGCACGGAGGCGGGCGCGCAGTTCATCAGCCTCAAACGGTTTCGGCAGGTAATCGTCGGCGCCTTTCTCCAACCCCTCCACCCGGTTCGCGGCGCGTCCCAGGGCCGAGAGGACGAGGATCAAGGCGGTTGACCCCCCGGCCCGGATCCGCGCCATCGCCTCGACCCCGTCGCCCCCGGGCAGCGTGCGGTCGAGCACGATCACCCGGTAGGGGTTGGTGGTGGCCGCCGTGACCCCCGCCTCCAGCGTGTCGCAATGGTCGGCGGTGCAGCCCAACTCCTCGACCAGGGCGCGCACGGCGGCGGCGGTCTCGGCGTCGTCTTCGACGATCAGGATGCGGTCTGGCAGGATGCGGTCTGAGCTGGTCATGACCGTATTCAAAACACCACCACGTCCGGGTCAAGCACATTTGCCCCGCCCACCGGACGCACACCATCGGTAGCCCCCCAGGGATCCAGGTAGATATGCCGGGTTTCGCCACCGGGGGCCGCGACCAGGATCAGGGCGGGATCGGTCAGCTCATAGCTTGCAAGGTCCACCACCGCGCCGTTCACGGTAAGTACGCGGTCCCCTTGGGTGATCCCGGCAAAAAGCGCGGGCGAGTTGTCGGTCACTGCCGTCACCAGCCCGCTCTCGTCCAGCACCAGCCCAAGCGCCGACAACCGGTAGCTTTTCACCGTCACTGGCGAGCCGGCACCGATTTCGCGCAACACCATCCCCTCGGCCTCAGCCTCGGCGGCGGCAAAGTCGAGCGTCAACTCCAGCGGAGCCCCGTCGCGCAGCACGGTCAGGGGCATGGTCCCCTCACCCAGGGTTGCTGCCTCGACCGCAAAGGCCAGATCGCCGGGGTCGGCAAGGTCGGTGCCACCTGCCGCCACGATCACGTCGCCACCGGTCAGGCCGGCCGCCTCGGCAAAACCGCCGGGCGTGACGCCATCGACCAAAAGCCCCGCCGCCGCAATCTCCAGCGCCGCTGCCACCTGCCGGTCCACCGGGCGCACCATCATGCCGAGGCTTGGCATCGGCGGCAGGGTTTCCTCGATCAGCCCGGTCACGATCCGGTCAAGGTCGGTCACGCCGATCGCATAGGCAATGCCGACGAACATCCGGCTGCCATCGGCGATCTGGCTGTTCATCCCCAAAAGCCGCCCTTCGGCATCGACCAGTGGCCCGCCGGATGACCCCGGATTGACCGCTGCATCATGCTGGACCAGCGCCAAGGGCACTGCCACATCCACCTGCCGCGCGGTGGCCGAGATCAGCCCCTCGGTCAGGGTAAATTCGACGCCCAGGGGGGCACCCAGCGCAAAGACCTCATCGCCCAGCGCGGGCTCTGCCGGGGCCGGGGTCAGCCCCTCACGTCCCGGCGCAACCGAGATCACCGCGACATCGCGGGCTGCATCGCGGGCGATGACGCGGGCGACTTCCTCATTCCCGTGGCGGTCGATCAAGCGCACTTCGTCTGCATCGCCCACCACATGCGCGTTCGTCACCGCGACCGCCCCATCCCCCCACAGGAAGGCCGAGCCAAGGAACCGATCCTCTGCATCGGCGCTGCGCACCGTAAAGACGGCATCCATTGCCGCATCAAGGGGGGCTGCATCCAGCGGGGCCGCCGCTGCCGGGCGGATCACCGTCACCAGCGCCACCACGAACAGTGCTGCCAGCACTTCCACGATGAACCGCAGCGGTTGAGTCCGCTTGCCTTTGTGTTCGAAACGCATCGCAAATCCTTTCATCTGCCTCTGCCAATGGTGCTAGCAGTCCGGTTCCGGCATGGCACATGACAAAGGCCGTCATGGAAAAATCGTCGGTTTACAGGCGGTAAGGCGCGGCCCATCTTGGCCGCAATCGATCAACCCGAAGCGAGTGATGACATGCGCCCAACCCCCGCCCTTTGTGTGATGCTGGCCCTGACCGCCTGGCCTGCCCTGGCAGAGGGGCCGACCGCGCTTCAGCTTGCCGCCGCCTCGGCCCGGACCTACGCGCTGGGGCTGGACACCGGCGATCCCTTGCTGATCATCACAGCCGCCCGCCTGCGCAAGGCGCTGGTCCCGGCGGCCATCGACCGTGTCCCGGTTGGCGGGCAGACGCTGGACGGCGCACCGCTGGGCTGGGAGGAGATGCTGGCCAGCGCCGAGGCCCTGGCCGCTGGTGACACCGCTCTTCTGGGCCTGATCGCCGACACCCGGGCCGAAACGACCAAGGGTGTGGCTTTCGGCCCGGTCTACAACATCGGCAGTCTGGAAAGTGGCGGCAACGACACCTACCCCCCGATGGAGTTTCTGGGTGGCGATTATGCCGAGATCTACGTCGAGGCCAAGACCGCCACCGACCTGAACCTGACGGTTCATGACAGCGCGGGGCGGCTGGTCTGTTCGGATACCGACCAGTCGCATATCGCCTATTGCGGCTGGACACCCGCCGCCGCCGGAGCCTTTACCGTGACGGTGGAAAACAAGGGCCCCGCCGATGCCCCCTATGCCCTGATGACGAATTGAGGATGATCATGTTGCGCACGCTTTTGACCACTGCCTTGACCTCGACCCTGTGCCTGATGGCGGTTCCCGCCCTGGCGCGGGAAAACCATGCCATCCTGATCGGCGCGAACCAGTATCAGAACCTTTCTGAACGCTGGTGGCTGAAAGGTCCGGCAAATGATGTGCAACTGGTGGCCGAATACCTGACCACCAGCGCCCCGGTGCCCTTTGCCGCCGAGAATGTCACCGTGCTGACCGACGGGGTCGAAGGCTACGCCGACCCGACGCTGGACGCGATCCGCCAGGCCTTTGCCGATCTGACCGCCAAGGCGCAACCGGGCGACTTTGTGTACCTCCACTTTTCCGGCCACGGCACCCAGGCCCCGGCGCAGGACCCGGAGTCAGAGCTTGACGGGTTGGATGAGCTGTTCCTGCCGGTGGATATCGGGGCCTGGTCCGACAAGGTCGGCGCGGTCGAAAACGCGCTGGTTGATGACGAGATTGGTCTGATGATCGACGCCCTGCGCGCCAAGGGGGTGGATGTCTGGGCGGTGTTCGACAGCTGCCATTCCGGCACCGTCACCCGCGGCCTTGAGGTCGAGGATGACGATGTCCGCACCCGCCAGCTGGACCCCGAAGCCCTGGGGATCGACCCCGCATCGCTGGAAGAAGTGACCAGCCGCGGCGTCGGTGACCCGCGCGACGGGGCCGAGGCCCCCTTTGATGCGAAAGCCGCCCAAGATGGGGGTGAGGGCAGCTTTGTCGCCTTCTTCGCCGCCCAGACCAATGAGGTGACGCCGGAAAAGAACCTGCCCAAGGGCGAACCGGATCGGAAACCGCAGGGCGTCTTTACCTTTACCCTGATGCAGGTCCTTGCCGAATATCCCGGGGCCACCTACGGCCAGACCGGGCAAGAGGTGCTGCGGCGCTATTCGGTCAGCAACCTGGCCAAATCCACCCCGCTCTTTGAAGGCGACCTTGACCAGGTGGCCTTTGCGGGAGAGGCAGGCGCCCGCGTCGCCCAGTGGCAGGCCGAGGTGACCGATGCTGGTCTGGTGATCCCCGCCGGGTCGCTGCACGGGCTTTCCGATGGCGCGGTCATGGCGGTGATGGCCAGTGCCGCCGACGCCACCGACGCCGCGATCGGCTATGTCACGCTTTCGGGGGTCGAGGCGTTTTCCGCCACCGGCACGCCCCTGGACAAGGACGGCAAGGTGCTGCCCGCCGAACTGCCAAAGGGGCTGACGCTGCGGAAACTCGATGAAGCCCTGGATTTCACCCTGACCGTCGCCCTGCCTGAGGCTGGCAGCGCCCCCGCCGATGCCCTGCTTGCGGCGTTGGAGGATCTGACCAAGACCGCAGGCCCGCGCCTGAACTTCGTTGCCGCCAATGAGGAGGCCGACCTGCGCCTTGCCGTCCTGCCCGACAGTCCGCGCCCCGATGCGATCTGGGTGCTGCCCGCGACCGGCCTTGCCGAAGACCTTACCACGACGCCCTCGGTATCAACCGGTGACAAGGATGGGGCCACGCTCGCGGTCACGCTGGCCGATACGCTTACCACGATTGCCCGCGCGCAGAACCTGCTCAAGCTTGGGGCGGCGGTCGGTGCGGGCTCGCTGGATGTCGAGGTCGCGCTCCAGACCCGTACGCCCGAGGATGACACCCTGCGCGCCCTGCCCTTTGCCCCGGTCCCGACCCTGGTCCCGGACGATGAGGTGCATGTGCTGGCGCGCAACAACACCGACGGGCCGGTGGACGTCAACGTGCTTTACATCGGTGCGGATTATTCGATCAGCCACTGGTTCTCGGGCCGGTTGCAAGCGGGGGATGAGCTGAAGCAGGGCCTCTTCAAGATCTCGCCCGAGCCTTTGGGGCAGGAACGTATGATCGTCATCGTCACCCCCGCCAAGGCGCAAACCCCGGTCGAGGACCTGAGCTACCTCGCGCAAGACGCGCTGGACACCACCCGCAGCCTTGGCGGTACCGCCTTTGGCGACGCCCTGACCGAGGCCGGTTTCGGTGAGACGACGCGCGGGGCCATCGCCCTGACCGACGACAGCGCCGAGGCGGGCCCCGGCCCCGCGATCCTGCAACTGGAACTGCGGACCGTGGCTGCCGACTAGGTCGATACCCACGATTTCTTAACAGAAATCGTAACGGAGCCTTTCAGGCTCCGTTACGAAATTCGTTTCGAATTTCGGCTTGGCTCAGAGAACTTCGCTGACCTTGACCACCCGGCCTTCAGCGACCGATTTCAGCGCCGCTTCGGCCAGAGCCAAGGCTGCCAGCCCATCCTCACCCGAAGGGCTGGCCGCCATCTTGCCGCCCATCGCGTCAATGAAGGCGGTGATTTCTGCGGCATAAGCCTCGATGTAGCGGGTCATGAAGAAATCATGCAGCGGCGGGCGGGTATAACCTGCGCCCGTTGCCACCTCTATGCTGACCGGGCGCTGGTTTTCGGCGCTGACCAATCCCTTGGCGCCATGCACCTCGATCCGCTGGTCATAGCCATAGGTCGCCCGGCGCGAGTTCGAGATCACCGCCAGCTTGCCAGTACCCGTCCGCAGCATCACCTGCACCGAATCGCTGTCGCCCGCCGCACCAATCGCCGGGTCCACCAGCACCGAGGCCATGGCCGACACCTCCACCACTTCCTCACCCAACAGGAACCGCGCCATGTCGAAGTCATGGATCGTCATGTCGCGGAAAATCCCGCCCGAGCGTTTGATATAGTCAACCGGCGGCGCACCGGGGTCGCGGCTGGTGATCACCACCATCTCGACCGCACCCACGGTGCCCTTGTCGATCTCGGCGCGCACCGCCTGGAAATGCGGATCAAAGCGGCGGTTGAAGCCGACCATCAGCGTGCCTTTGGCGGCGCGCACCACCTCCAGGCACTGCTTGACGCGGGTAAGCGACAGGTCGATGGGCTTTTCGCAGAACACGGCCTTGCCCGCGCGGACGAACTGTTCGATCAGATCGGCATGGGTGTCGGTCGGGGTGCAGATCACCACCGCGTCGATGTCCGCTGCTGCCGCGATGGCATCAATCGTGCGGACATCGCAAGCATACTGGCTGGCCAGCGCCTCGGCTGCGGCGGGCATCGCATCTGACACCGCAACCAGCCGCGCGTCCGGATTGCCGGTCACCGCCTTGGCATGGACCTTGCCGATGCGCCCTGCGCCAAGTAGCCCGAACCTGATCGTCATGCTGTATCCCCCTTGTGCGGTTGTCGCAGCCCTCATGCCATGCCGACCGGGGGGGCTTCAAGCGGATGCGGGAATGACCTTGCCGGGGTTCATCCGGCCTTCGGGGTCCAGGGCTGCCTTGACCGCGCGCATCACGTCCAAAGCCACCGGGTCCTTGCGACGCTCCATCGACGGCAGTTTGGACAACCCGACCCCATGTTCGGCCGAGAAACTGCCGCCCAGTTCCGCCACCACATCCTCGATGATCTCCAGCACCCGGTCCTTCAGATCGGCGCGGGTCGGGAAGGCGGTGAAATGCAGGTTGCCATCGCCCAGATGCCCGACGGTCAGGCTTTGCATCCCCGGATCAAGCTGGGTCAGCCGCAACAGCGCCTCATCCAGAAAGGCCGCCACCTGGTCGAGGGGCAGGCACACATCAGTATCCACCGCCGGGTCCATGCCAAGGCTCAGCTCCGCCGCCGCCTCGCGCCGCGCCCACATCGCCTGGCGCTGCGCCTGGCTTTGGGCGATGACCGCGTCCTGGATCAGCCCGGCCTCCAGCATCTCGGCCAGAATCCGTTCCAGCGTGGCGGTCAGGGGCACGGCACCGGTCGCGTCGGGGGTGGCCTCGGTCGCGACAGTGGTGGCGGCCTCGATCAGGAGGGTGACCTCGGGGATATCCGTGAAGGCCTGGCCCAGATCTGGGCGCACCAGCGCCAGCCGGTCAGCATAGGTGCGGGGCATGAACTCAAAGGCCTCCACCCGCCCGCCGGTTGCTTCCTGCATGCGGTTGAGAAGGCCCTGCGCATCGGGCAGGGACCGCGCTGCGACGGTCGCGGTGGCATGGGCAAGGGGGGCTGGCACCAGCTTCATCACCGCCGCCGTGATGATGCCAAGCGTCCCCTCGGCCCCGATGAAAAGGTCTTTCAGATCATAGCCGGAGTTGTCCTTGTGCAACTCTCCCATCAGGTTCAGCACCCGACCATCGGGCAGCACCACCTCAACCCCCAGACAAAGCGCCCGGGTGGAGCCATAACGCAGCACGTTCGACCCACCCGCATTGGTGGACAGAACACCCCCCAGCATCGCCGAGCCGCGCGCCCCGAACCACAGCGGAAAGTATAGCCCCTCCGCCTCGGCAGCCTCGTGCAGGCGGGTCAGGATCACTCCGGCCTCTGCCACCACCAGCCGGGCATCGCGTTTGAGCGCGCGGATGCGGTTCATCCGTTCCAGGCTGACCATCAAGCCGCCCTCGGTCATGGTACCGCCAACGATGCCGGTGTTGCCCGAGATCGGCACGACCGGAACCCCATGCGCTGCCGCAAGCCGGACCACGGCCTGCACCTCGGCGGTCGAGGCAGGGCGGACCACCGCCACAGGCTGCCCCTGGTACTTGCCCATCCAGTCGCGCGCATGGCCGCCCGTGTCAGCCCCGGTCAGCACCTGTGCCGGTCCGACCACGCGCTGAAGATCCTCGATCAACCCCATCTGTTCCCCCACATCATTCGCACCAAAGCGGTCCGAGCATCGCCCGAAGCGCCATCAAAGCCCCGTCCGCGTCTTCGCAGTCCGGCCCAATCAACACCGCAACGGTCGCGGCAAAGCCGAAGGCCGCCCGGACCTTTGGTGCGATTACGACCTTGAACCCCTGAGGGTCTGACGTCACCGTCTCGATCGCCGCCTCGGCACCAAAGGTCTCGTCGCTGACCTCAAACCAGATCGGGCCACCCTCAACCGGTTGACGAAACAGGACATAACCCTCATCCGCATCCTCACCCTCGGCAAAGCCGATAAAGAGGAACCCATCCTCCTCGACCACCGAGCCATAGGCTGCCCGGAGCGTTACATCTGCCATCTCCCGCTCCTCAGGTCTTCTGTAGCATCCAGATCGCCACGCCAACCAGCGCCAGCGCCATTCCGCGCCGGGCAAGCCGGGTTCGGCGGCTGTCACTCAGCCAGTCTTGTGCAAGGCCCGCAATGGCCACGATGCCGCCATGCACCGCCGTCGCCACCAGGACATAGGTTACCGACAAGATCAACGTGTCGCCAAAGCCCGGAGCAGCGGGCAGGAAACCCGGCAAGACGGCTATGAAAAACACTGCCGCCTTCGGATTGAGCAGATTGGTCGTCAGACCGCGCCGGAAGTAAAGGCCAAGGAGCGAGCCTGCTTGCGCCAGGTCCTCGGCTTTACCACTCTCTGTCCAGGCATCCCAAGCCAGCCAAAGCAGATAGACCACGCCGCACCAGCGCAAAAGCTGATAGGCAAGCTCTGACCCAGCAATCACCGCCGCCAGCCCCAGCGCCGCCGCAAGGCCAAGAATCCCCAAACCCAGCGCCACCCCGGCAACGGCGGCGAACCCCGACTTGCGTCCCTCGGTGGCGGCGATAAGCGCAAGATAGGCCATATTCGGCCCTGGTGTGAGTTCGATCACCAGACTGGTCAGCGCAAAGGCAGCCAGCGTTGCCGGATCAATCATGCACCTGCCTCAATGCCACTTGGCGACGGGCGGCAGGCTCATCAACACGGCATTGGCATCGTGACCGGTTTCCAGTCCGAACTTGGTGCCACGGTCGTAGACCAGATTATACTCGGCATAAAGCCCGCGGTGGATCAGTTGCGCCTCGCGGTCGGCCTCACTCCAGGGGGTGCCAAGGCGGCGTTCGGTCACCGGCAGGAAGGCGGGCAGGAAGGCCGCACCCACCGCTTGGGTAAAGGCAAAATCCGCCTCCCAGTCGCCGGTGGCAAGGTCGTCGTAGAAGATCCCCCCCACGCCGCGCGCCCGGCCCCGGTGCGGGATGAAGAAATACTCATCCGCCCAGGCCTTGAAGCGGCTGTAGTAGTCAGGCGCATGGGCGTCGCAGGCGGCCTTCATCTCGGTGTGGAAATGACCCGTATCCTCGGCATATTCGATGCAGGGGTTGAGGTCCGCCCCGCCGCCAAACCAGGCGGCCCCCGGGGTCCAGAACATCCGGGTGTTCATGTGGACCGCCGGGGTATGGGGGTTGACCATATGCGCCACGAGGGAAATGCCGCTGGCCCAGAAGCGCGGGTCATCCGCCATGCCTGGCACGCCGCGCGCGGCCATCGCCCGCTGGGCCTTGTCGCCAAGCACACCATGCACCTCGGACCAGTTCACCCCGACCTTTTCAAACACCTTGCCGCCGCGCAGCACGCTCATCAGACCGCCACCGCCATCGGCGCGGGTGGTGGGGGTGACCTCGAACCGCGCCCCATCGCCATGCTGCGCTTCAAGCCCCTCAAAGGCGGCCACGATCCGGTCGCGCAGGGTGCGGAACCAGGCGGCCGCGCGCTGCTTGCGGCTGTCCACGGGATCGGTCATGCTGAGCACTCCACTGTTGTCCGGCCATGCCTAGCACCGCTTTCACCCGGTTTCCAAGTCCCCGAGGCCAGTTCGATGAAACGCGCAATCCTTGCCCTTGCCGCCCTATTGGCCGCCTGCGGCACCCCGCAGGAACAATGCATCGCCTACACCACCCGCGATCTGCGGGTGGTGGACCGCCTGATCCAGGAGGTCGAGGGCAACCTCGCACGCGGCTATTCGCTGGAGGAGGTTACCATTACCCGCGAGTTTTGGTCGGTCTGCCGGGGTGCACCTGCCGCCGACGGCACCCCCACTACCGAACCCTGCCTGCGCGACCGGGAGTATACCGAGACCCGGCCCAAGGCGATTGACCTGAAGCTTGAGGCGCAAAAGCTGGAGAGCCTCCGCCAAAAGCGGGCTGACCTCGCCCAGGTCGCCTCCGCCGCCATCGCCGAGTGCCGCGCCCTCCACCCCGAGTGATCAGTGCGCAGGTGCTGCCACCGCGTCCAGCAGGCTGCGACCGCCATCAACCGTCAGCACCTGCCCGGTGATGAACCCAGACGCATCCGAGGCCAGAAACTGCACCGTCTCGGCCAGTTCGGCCGGGGCGGCGATGCGGCGCAGTGGTGTTGTGCCGGCAATATGGTCGCGGAAATCGGGGCTGTCTTTCAGCGCGGCTTGCAGGCTTGCGCTCATCACCGAGCCGAAGGCGATGCTGTTCACCCGGATGCCCTTGGGGGCAAGGCCCAGCGCCATCGAGCGGGTCATCTGATCCGACGCCGCCGCCGCCATCGAATAGGCCAGCAGCTCGGGTCGGGTGACCTGCGCGGCGATCGACGAAAGATTGATGATCGATCCGATGATCGTGCCCGGCTCGACCTCGGCGCGTTCGGCATGCTGGATCATCCGCTTGGCGGTCAGCTGCGACATGCGCAGCGCGGTCAGCACGTTTTGCCGCCACAGATCCTCGACCCCGTCGCTGTCGGGCGACAACAGCTCTGACATCGCCATCTTGCGGCTGGCATTGACCAGAACATCCACCCGGTCAAAGGCATCCACTGTGGCCGACAAAAGGTTGGCGATGGTCAGCTTTTCGGTCAAATCGCCCGCGAACATCCGCACCGGACCCTCGGCCCGGGCTTCCTCTCCCACTTCGGCATCCAACCTTGCCTCGTCGGGGTCGGCGAACATAACGTTCGCGCCCTTGTCCGACAGATGGCGCGCAATGGCCAGGCCGATACCCGAGGCAGCCCCGGTGACGATGGCGGTCTTGCCGGTAACGGAAAAGGACATGGTCAGGCTCCGGTGTCGGTCAGGGTTTGGTGGGTCAGACTTTGGAACGTCGGGGCTTGGTGGCATGGATCACGCGAAAGCCGCCGGTTCCGGCAACCTCCTTGTGGTCCAAAAAGGCGTCGGACAGGGCGTCATCATACGGCAGATGGCGGTTTTGCACCAGCCAAAGCGCGCCGTTCGGGGCCAGCATCCGCCGCGCGGACTGGATGAAGGCCATGCCCAGAGCGGGATCGGCGGTCCGTCCGATATGAAACGGCGGATTCATCACCACGGCGTCCAGCAGTGTCGCGGGCCGAAAGGTGGTGGCGTCAGCCCAATGAAACTGCACCCGGTCGTCCATGATGTTCAGCCGGCAGGCGGCCAGGGCGTCGGCCTCGGCCTCGACCAGGTCCAGCCGCTTCACTCCGGGCCGGGACAGGATGGCGCGCGCCAGATACCCCCAGCCGGCCCCCAGATCGGCGACCTTGCCCGCCAGTGTCACGGGCAAAGAAGCGGCCAAAAGGACCGAAGCCGGGTCCGGCCCGTCCGCCGAAAACAGGCCGGGCAGCGTCTGGAATCCCTCGGCAATCAGGCGCGGACGGGCTGCCCAGTCCGACAGGTCAGGCCCGGCGGCAAAGCTGGCCAGCTTGCCATGCGCCTTGGACAAACTGTCCGAAAGCGGCACCCGCGCGCGCAATTCCTTCAGGGCCGCGTCGATGCCGTCGGTCTTTTGACCATCCACCACGACCGGCCCACCCGGGCTCACCTCGGCGGCGGCCTGCGCGATCAGGGCCCGGGCACCGTCGCGCGACCGGGGCAGACAAACCAACGCCGCGGCATAGGGCGGGGTGGGAGTGATGGAATATTCCCTGGCGAAATGGTCGTGATCGGGCTTGCTGCCGGTCAGCACCGTGACCCGCGCCGCGGGCAGCACGGACAGGTCATCGCCGATCTGCGGGCGATAAACCGCTATCTGACCTGCTTCCGGCAGAAGCAGAGCCCCGCTCTCGAGGGCATGAAGAAGGCGCGTGGCTTGCATGGGCGGGGGTTATGGCCCCTTAGTCCCTTTCGCGCAATGCATGGGTCATTCTTTTTCCATAGTGCATTGCAAGGGGTGTTGATGGCGACGCGCGAAATCCATCACCTGCGCCACCTTGGTTTCCGCCACCTCGAACGAGAACACGCCCACCACTGCCAGCCCCTTCTTGTGGACCGTCAGCATGATGTCGAAGGCCTGGGCATGGTTCAGGCCAAAGAACCGCTCCAACACATGGACGACAAACTCCATCGGCGTGTAATCGTCGTTAAGCAGCATGACCTTGTAGAGGGGGGGCCGCTCGGTCTTGGCCTTGGGCTTGGTCAGAAGCGACGTGTCCTGGCCCGGACCGTCGGGCTTGTCAGCCATCATCTGGGGCATGGACAACGGGCGTAGCGACACGAAAAGAACGCTCCATCACAAGAGTCGAAGTATTGCAGGATGGGTGGAGTATAGCGTTTTATTGACCGTCGAAAAGGGGGGTGCCGCGACACCATGACAAAGGGATGCCCATGCTGACCACCATCGGGTTTGATGCCGACGACACGCTGTGGCACAACGAGGCCGTCTTTCGCCTGACCCAGGCGCGTTTCATCCACCTTCTGGCCGATCACGCCGACCCCGACCACCTGGCCGATCGGCTTGAGGCGGCAGAGCGGCGCAACCTTGGCCACTACGGCTTTGGGGTTAAGGGCTTTACCCTTTCCATGATCGAGACCGCGATCGAGGTGACCGCAGGCCGGGTACCCGCCTCGGTGATTGCCGAACTGATCGCAGCGGGGCGCGAGATGCTGGAACACCCGATCGAGCTTTTGCCACAGGCCCGCGCCACGGTCACCACCCTTGCCGCCGACTATCGTGTGGTGCTGATCACCAAGGGCGATCTTCTGGACCAGGAACGCAAGCTGGCGCAATCGGGGCTTGGCGATCTTTTTGACGCGGTCGAGATCGTCAGCGACAAGACCGAGGCCGCCTACCGTCGGATCTTTGCGCGCCACGGGACGGGCGCGGATCAGGCGCTGATGGTCGGCAATTCGCTACGGTCAGACGTGATCCCTGCCCTCGCCGCCGGAGCCTGGGCCGTGCATGTGCCCCATGCCCACACCTGGGCGCTGGAAATGGCCGCCCCGCCGGTCGCCGAGCAGCGGTTTTTCGAATTGGAAAACCTGGCGGGACTGGTGGCCTTGGTTGAAGTACTGCAAAATCCGCGCAACCGGTAGCGGGGGCGTGGCCCCGCTCCACAAGATGCAGCGGGCTTGGCAATCGGGCGCAGCATTTGCGCAACTGGATGAACATGGTCCCGAAAGCCATTGTATTTTATGGGTTTTCGGAACTGACCGATTGTGTTACCGTTTTGCCTGAGGCAGACATCGGCACCGGAAAATCGGGCCGCACAGGCATAAGGACCAGGCGACGTGGCATCGCTTTTTGGGCGGATTTTTCGTAGCGCATGCGTGCTGATCGTGGTGTGCGCGGTGCTGGTGACCAGCCCGATGCAGGCGGCACCTTTTGCGGCCATCGTGATGGATGCACGCTCGGGCGAGGTGCTTTACGAACAGAACGCCGATGCCAGGCTGCACCCGGCATCGCTGACCAAGATGATGACGCTTTACATTGCGTTCCAGGAAATCGAAGCCGGCAACATCTCGCTTGATACGATCATCACGGTGTCTGACTACGCCGCCGCGCAACCGGCATCAAAGCTGGGGCTAAAGCCGGGCCAGAAGATCGCGCTGCGCTACCTGATCCGGGCGGCGGCGGTGAAATCGGCCAATGACGCGGCATCTGCGATCGGCGATGCGATCAGCGGCGACCCCGTGGCCTTTGCCAAACGGATGACACGCACCGCCGGCCAGCTTGGCATGGACAACACCACCTTCAAGAACGCCAATGGCCTGTCGGCCGAGGGGCACCTGTCCAGCGCGCGGGACATGAACATCCTGGGCCGGCATCTGTTTTATGACTTCCCGGAATATTACAACATCTTTTCGCGCCGCAGCGTCGATGCCGGCATGGCCACGGTGAACAATACCAATGCTCGGTTCCTTGACGGCTACGAAGGTGCCGACGGCATCAAGACCGGCTACACCGCGCTTGCCGGTTTCAACCTGACGGCATCGGCGGCGCGCGGCAAGAAGCGGATCATCGCCACCATCTTCGGGGCCAGTTCGCTGGTCGATCGCACCTCCAAGATGACGGAACTGATGGACCTGGGCTTTGACAAGGCCAAGAGCCGTGTCAAAGAGCACCCCCCCGTCGCCCCGGAAATCCTGCCGGAAGAGGCACTCATTGCCGCAGCCGACGGGATCGATGTGCCGGACGCCGCGGGCGGTGCTGGCAAGACCTTGCGCATTTCCAGTGACGTGACGGTATCGCCACGGCCAAGGTCGCGCCCGCTGGTGCCGTCGGTGCCGGACGAAATCGCCATTGCCATGGCCGAAGGCATTGATGGCGCTCTGGCCGAAGCCACAGAAGAGATTGCCGCGGACCCGCCGCCTTTGGACACGCTCGACTTTCAGGCCGCCGCTCTGGCCGAAGGCAGCGCGCCGGTCTTGGGCCCCGCTGCCGAAGCCGAAACCGCCTTGGCCGCCGCAGACCCTGAACCGTTGCCCGAGCCGACCACCCCGCCAGATGCGACGCTGGAAGCCCAGATTGCGGCGCTGACCGAAGAGACGCCAACCGACGACGTTGCCCCGACCATCCTTGCCGCGGCACCCGAGGGGATGGAGAGATCCCCGAGCCTCGCCATGGCCCCCGATTACCCCTCGGATGCAGGGACCGAGCTGATGTCCGAAGTGACCGCCTTGGAAAGCGTGGCTGCGGCCCACCCGGAACCTGAGGAACCGGAAAAAACGATTGCGGCAGCAACCCTGCTGTCACCCCCGCCCGATCGCAATGCCCCTATCTTCGACAACCCCGATGCCGGGGCGGCCACCCCAACGGCAGAGCCAGAGGTAGTGGTGGTCGTATCGACCTCGGGCGGGCGACACTTTGGGGTGAACGTCGGGACCTATGGCACGAGCGAAGAGGCCGAACGCGCCCTTCTGAAGACTGCCTTGGCAGAAAGCGCGACGCTGAACGAAGGGCTGCGCAAAGCGACGAAAGTCGGAGAGAGCTGGCACGCAAGCTTTATGGGCCTGTCGGCAGAACAGGCTGAACTCGCCTGCCGCCGCCTGCGGGCCCGGGCCGTGCCGTGCGAAACGGTGGGGGGTTAGGGCATGGTTGCCTTGGTCTTTCCCGCTTTTCCGACCGTGACCTTGCCAGTGACGGGCCGATCTGAGCGGTTTCCCGTCCGCCGGATCTTCTGCGTCGGGCGCAACTATGGCGACCATGCGCGCGAAATGGGTGCCGACGACCGCGAACCACCATTCTTCTTTACCAAGCCTGCGGATGCCGTGGTCGAAAGCGGCAGCCGCATTCCCTATCCGCCCGCGACGTCGAACCTGCACCACGAAGGCGAACTTGTGCTGGCGATCGGAAAAGCGGGGGCCATGTTGGCCGAAGCCGACGCCCCGGCGCTGATCTGGGGACATGCCGCCGGCAACGACCTGACCCGGCGCGATCTGCAGGCCGAAGCCAAGGCGTCACGACGTCCTTGGGACATGGCCAAGGGCTTTGACAAATCCGCTGTCGTCGGTCCGGTGCGGCCCGGAACCCTCGCCGATGCTACCTTGCGCTGCAGCGTGAACGGGACCGCTCGGCAAGAGGCGCGCCTGTCGCAAATGATCTGGACGCCCACAGCGATTCTTGTCGCACTGTCACGACTGGTCAGCTTGGCACCGGGAGATCTGGTCTTCACCGGCACTCCGGCAGGGGTGGGCGCATTGAACCGGGGCGACACCTGCAAGGTCGAGATCGACGGGCTGCAGTCAGCCAGCGTGACCATCGCCTGACCGACCCAAACGATTTCCAAACGGAAATCGTCACGAAGCCTGAAAGGCTTCGGTACGGAATTTGCAAAATTCCGGTTTTGTCGGGCCCGTCACGGCTTGGGTCGATCGTCCCAGTCTTTGGTCAAGATGCGTTCGCCATCGCCTTTGGGGTCTTCAAACTGGCTGCTTTTCAAGGCCCAGACAAAGGCGACAAGGCCCGCCGCGCCCAACAGCAACGATACCGGGATGAGGATAGCGAGGATGTCCATCTATTTCAGCCGCATCGCGTTGATCGACACAGAGATCGACGACAACGACATCGCCAGGGCTGCGGCCAAGGGCGTTGCAAGGCCGGCCAAAGCCAGCGGCACAGCCACCACATTATATCCGCCCGACAACACAAAATTTTCTACCATGCGCCGGGTCGATTGTCGTGCGATCCGCAGCGCATCGGCGATCGGAGCCATATCCTGCCCCAAAAGCACGATGTCCGAAGCCATCCGTGCCGCATCCAGCGCCGTGGCCGGCGAAATCGACACATGTGCCGCCGCCAAGGCCGCCGTGTCGTTCAACCCGTCACCCACCATCAGGACGCGGTGGCCCTGGGCCAAAAGCTCGGCCACTCGGGCCGACTTTTCCATGGGCAGTACGCCTGCCCTCCAGCTTGTGATCCCCAGCCGCTGCGCCAGGTTTCGCACCGGGGCCTCGGCGTCGCCGGACAGAAGTTCCACCTGCAGGCCGGCAGATTGCAGATCGGCCACGGCCTTGGCGGCCCCGGGGCGGGGACGGTCGGTAAAGGCAAAGGCATGGGTTTTGCCGCCCACGGCCAGATAGGTCGCGGTCTGAGCCAGTGGCGTGGCCCCGCACCAGTCGGCCCGGCCCAGCCGGACCGGATTGCCCTGCCACAGGCCTTCGATCCCATGACCCGGGACCTCGCGGATATCGCTGACCAATGCCGCCTCTGCGCCCAAGGCCCGCGCGCCATCCGCCAATGCCAGGGCCAAAGGATGCGAGGACCCCGCCGCCAATGCTGCGGCCAGGGCCAGCGCCTCGGCCGGATGGTCGGCCAGCGCCACCGGCTCGGGCAGGCCAAGGGTCAGCGTGCCGGTCTTGTCAAAGACCACCGTATCCACCTCGGCCAGGCGTTCCAGCGCCGTGCCGTGCTTGATCAAAAGCCCCTTGCGAAACAGCTTGCCAGAGGCAGAGGTGATGACCGCCGGCACCGCCAGCCCCAACGCGCAGGGGCAGGTGATGATCAGCACCGCCGCCGAGATGTTGATCGCATAGCGCAGATCGCCACCCGTTGCCCACATCCAGTAGCCAAAGGCGCTGAAGGACAGGATATGCACCAAGGGTGAGTAGAGCCGTGCCGCCCGGTCGGCAAGGCTGGAGTAGCGGGTCTTGGCCCCCTCGGCCACCGCCACCAGATCGGCCATGCGGTGCAGAGAGCTGTCTTTGCCCGCTGCCGTGACCCGCAAGGTCAGCGGGCCGGTCAGGTTCACTTCGCCGGCGCTGACCGCCATGCCCGGCCCGGCCTGCATGGGCAGGCTTTCCCCGGTCAGAAGGCTGCGGTCCACCTCGGAGGTGCCGGTGAGCACCAGACCGTCCACCGGCATCCGTGCGCCGGGGCGCACCAGCACGATGTCACCGGCCACCACCAGGGAAATCGCGGTCTCAACCTCAGCCCCGTCCACCAGCACGACCGCGCGGGGCACCTCAAGCGCCGCAAGCTCTTCGGCCGCTGACCGGGCGATGGCGCGGGTACGATGGTCGAGATAGCGACCCAAGAGCAGAAAGAACGCCAGCATGACCGCCGCATCAAAATAGGCATGATGCCCCGACATCCAGGTTTCATAGACCGAGATCGTTGATGCCAGGATCAACGCCAGGCTGATCGGCACATCCATCCCCAGCCGCCCGACCCGCAGAGCAGCCCAGGCCGACCGAAAGAATGGCTGCCCGACAAAAACCACTGTCGGCAAGGCGATCGCGGCGGAAATCCAGTGGAACAGGTCGCGCGTCGCCGCCTCGGCCCCCGACCAGACGGCGACCGACAGCAGCATGACGTTCATCATCGCAAAGAAGGCCACGCCCAGCCGCATCAAGAGGTCACGACCCTGACGGTCGGTCTCGGTCGCAGACAAAAGGCCCGGGTCCAGTTCATGCGCCTCTTGCCCTGCTGCTGCCAACACGGCGACAAGCTGGGCCGGGGTCACCCCGGGTGCCACAGCGATGCTGACGCGCTTCAAGGTCAGGTTGACCCGGGCCGAGCGGACCCCCGGCACGGCGGACAGCGCGTCCTCCACCGTCGAGATGCAGACCGCGCAATGGGCCAACGGCAAGGACAGCATGATGCGCCCGTCGCCCTCGGCGCGAAGTGCCGCAATCCGCTCGGCCGAGGGGGCGGCGGCGCAGGCTGGACAGGCCGACAGGGATCCGCGTCCAAATTCCTCGGCCAAGGACATTCCCGTTATCCCTTCACGAACAACTCGGCGCGGTGTTCAAACAGCGTACCATCCGCTGCCTGAGCGGTCACCCTGACCATCCATCGGCCGCGTTGCAGGTCAAGCGGCGCGGAATAGACATCGCCCATCGCGACAAAGTCCGGCCAGACATCGGCGGCTGTCGAGGTGGTGCGCCCGATCAGCACATCCAGCGCCGCAACCTTCACCGGCACCCCGTCGCGATCGGTGAAGGCAAGGTCCACCCGACCGGCCGCATAGCTGGGGACCACTTGCCAGCCCAGGGCCTCTTGCGCGGCCTTGCGGGCGTCGAAACCCTGGCTTGCAACGTAAGAGTTCTGCACCTCAAGCCCTGGAAAGGTGCTGATCGCCTTGTAAGCCAACAGAAGATTGACCGCGATGATCACCGTGAAGGCACCGACCGTGATCGCCAGCACATGTCTGCCCGTCAGTTCAGTCATCTTCCTATTCCTCTTTTTCCTTGCCGTTGAACACCGTATCATGGTGGATGCGGCTTGTCGTCCCAGGCTGTTCCACCCAAATCCTTACGTAACTGCGCTCTTCCGCTGCGGCCTCGCTGCCCGGAGCGGCCGTCAGATAGACGCGCTGCTGCATCGTCTCGTTCGCAGGGACGGTGATCGTCAGCCCCTCGGCCCCTTCCAGCGACATCGTGACCTGCCTGTCCGAGGTGACCGACAGCGCAAACTGCGCATCCTCACCCTGCATGTTGCGCAGGCGCAAGTCATAGGCATTGCGGATGCCACCATCACTAAGCGTGACAAAGGTCGGGTTCCGCACCGGCGTCACGCTAAGATCGATAGGAGAGCGCAGGAAAAGGGCAACCACCAATCCGACGCCGACCCCGGCCCAAAGCACGGTGTATAGCACCGTCCTGACCCGGAACACATGCGCCCAGATGCTTTTGGGCTTTGCACCGGCGCGTTCGCGGGTCTCGTCGGTCAGCGCCATATAGCCGATCAACTCGCGGGGCCTGCCGATCTTGTCCATCACATCATTGCAGGCGTCGATGCAAAGCCCGCAGGTGATACAAGCCAGTTGCTGGCCATCGCGGATGTCGATCCCCATCGGGCAGACGTTGACGCAGGCCATGCAGTCGATGCAGTCGCCCGCGCCTTCGGTGCCACGCTTGGCCCTGGGTTCACCGCGCCAGTCGCGGTAGCCGATGGTCAGGGTGTCTTCGTCCATCATTGCGGCCTGGATGCGCGGCCAGGGGCAGGCATAGATGCAGATCTGTTCGCGGGCGAAACCGCCGAAAAAGAAGGTGGTCAGCGTCAGGATCAGCATCGTGATATAGGCCACCGGATGCGCCTGCCCGGTCACAAGGTCCCCCGCCAGTGTCGGGGCGTCGGTGAAGTAAAAGATCCAAGCACCGCCGGTCCCCAGCCCGATCAGGAACCAGATGGTCCACTTGATCGCGGTCTTGCGGATCTTTTCGCCGTCCCAGCCCTGCCGGTGCAACCGGAGCCGTGCGTTGCGATCGCCCTCGACCCAGCGTTCGACCAGGATGAACAGGTCGGTCCAGACCGTCTGCGGGCACGCATAGCCGCACCAGACCCGACCCGCCGCGCTGGTGAACAAGAACAACCCCAGCCCCGCCATGATCAACAGGCCCGCGACAAAGTAGAATTCGTGCGGCCAGATTTCGATCATGAAGAAGAAGAACCGCCGCCCGCCCAGATCAAGCAGCACCGCCTGATCCGGCAGGTTCGGCCCGCGGTCCCAACGCAGCCAGGGCGTGACGTAGTAGATGCCAAGCATGACCGCCATGAGCCACCACTTCAGGGTGCGGAAATTGCCCTTGACCCGACGCGGAAAGATCGGCTCGCGGGCGGCATAAAGGCTGGGTGGGGATGGGCTATCGGACAAGGCGGGCTCCTGCTGCGCTGACGTGGCCAGTCCGTCTGCAATCGGGCATCGCGCGGCGCTGGTCCTTGACCTGCATCAACCGACGCTCATCTGCGTCAATCTGTCCAGGACCTCGCCTGGGAATTCGTCCGGGACCTCGCAAAAGAAAAGGGGGGCTGCATCAGCAGCCCCCCCTTGCACGGGGACCTGTCGTCTACTCGCCGCCACCCCGGCTGTGGACATAAAACGCCACGGCCCGGATCTCGTCCTCGCTCAACCGGGGGCTCCAGTTCGGCATCACGCCGTTGCGGGCATAAAAGACCGTCTTGGTGATCGCCTCGCGGCTGCCGCCGTAAAGCCAGATCGCATCCTTCAGGTTTGGTGCCCCTTGCGTCAGATCGCCCGAGCCGTCCTCGCCATGGCAGCCCGAACAGGCGGCATCCTCCCAGACCACCGCACCCTCGGCGGCAAGGGCGGCGTCATGCTCTTGCCCGGACAGCGACAGCACATGTTCGACCACCTGGGCGATCTGGGTTTCGTCCAGCAGTTCATCAACGCCGAATTTCGGCATTTCCGAATAGCGGGCGTCGGGGTCGGTGGTGTTCCTGATGCCGTGGGTGATGGTCAGATGGATATCTTCCATCGTGCCGCCCCATAGCCAGTCGTCGTCCAACAGGTTCGGATAGCCCTTGCCTTCGAAGCCGGCCGCGCCCGACCCGTGACAGGTGGTGCAGTTGGTGCGGAACACCGCCGCCCCCGCACGCTCGGCATAGGCGACCAGCTCTGGATCGGCCTGAATGGCGTCCAGTTCGGCCGCCACCAGTTTGGCCTTGATCTCGGCATTGCCGGCATCCACCCGGGCAATTTCAACCGCGACATCCGCCCGCTGCGACGCGCCGATCAGTCCCGGTGTCGCTTCGGTCAGCATCGGCCAGGCCGGATAGGCGATGGTGTAGCCGACCCCCCAGATGATGGTGGCGTATAGCACCCACACCCACCAGCGTGGCAGAGGGTTGTTCAGCTCTTCGATCCCGTCCCACTGGTGGCCGGTGGTTTCCACCCCGGTGCTGGGGTCTTTTTTGACTGGCTTTGCGCACATGATCACGCTTCCTTGCGGTTGGAGGCATCAAGGTCTGCCGCAGGACGGTTGTCGTTGCGGAAGATCAGATTCGCGGCCTCATCGTGGTTGTTTCGGGCGGACGGGCGGAAAGCCCAGAGGCAAAGGCCCAGAAAGCCAAGCGTCATCGCCAGAAGAAACCAGCTGTCAGCCATGTGACGCAAAAAGGAATAGGTCTCCATCTTTGCCCCCTTACCGGTTCGCCACGGGCGTGAAGGTCGAGAAATCGACCATGGTGCCAAGGACCTGAATATAGGCGATCAGCGCGTCCATTTCGGTCAGCTCGGGCTGGCCGTCAAAGTTGCGCACGTTGATCGGCGTGCCGAAGGCGTCTGCGCCGTAACGCACCTCCAGCGCCTCATAATCGCCCAATGGATCGACCTGCGCCGTGAAATCGGCCAGCGCATTTTCCACCATGTCGTCGGTATAGGGCACGCCGACCATCCGGTTGGTTTCGACCACGTCCTGAATGTATTCGCCGTCGACGACGTTCCCAAGCAGGAACCCATAGGGCGGCATCACCGATTCCGGCACCACGTCGCGGGCATAGGTGAAATGGTCGACATGCCATTCATCCGAATAGCGCCCGCCCACCCGGGCCAGATCCGGACCGGTCCGCTTGGAGCCCCACTGGAACGGATAGTCATACATCGACTCGGCCGCGAGGGAGTAGTGGCCATAACGCTCCACCTCGTCGCGCATCGGGCGGATCATCTGGCTGTGGCAGTTGTAGCAGCCCTCGCGGATGTAGATCGACCGCCCCGCAAGTTCGAGAGGGGTATAGGGACGCATCCCGTCAACCTTCTCGATCGTGTTCTCGAGGTAGAACAGCGGCACGATCTGCACGATCCCCCCGATGGTCACCACCAGCAGGGAAAGGACCATCAGAAGGGTCGCGTGGGTTTCAATCGCCTTGTGTTTGTCTAGAAAAGCCATGGTCCCGTCTCCTTATTCTGCCGGGACTGCGGCATGCTGCGTCACCCGTTCGGGTTGCCCGCGCACCGTCATCCACAAGTTCCAGCACATGATCAGCGCGCCCGTCAGGAACAGACCGCCACCGGTGGCCCGCACAACATACATCGGGAATTTCGCGGCCACCGTGTCTGCAAAGGCGTTCACCAGGAACCCGTTCGCATCGACCTCGCGCCACATCAGACCCTCCATGATCCCGGTGACCCACATCGAGGATGCGTAAAGCACGATCCCGATGGTGGCCAACCAGAAGTGCCAGCTGACCGCCGCCAGGCTGTACAGCCCCTGCCGGTTCCAAAGCCGCGGCACCAGATAGTAAAGCACCCCGAAGGTGATCATCCCGTTCCAGCCCAAGGCGCCGGAATGGACATGGCCGATGGTCCAGTCGGTATAGTGCGACAAGCTGTTGATGGCCTTGATGCTCATCATCGGGCCTTCAAAGGTCGACATGCCGTAGAACCCGATCGACACCACCATCATCCGGATGATCGGATCGGTGCGCAGCTTGTCCCAGGCACCAGACAGGGTCATCAACCCGTTGATCATGCCACCCCAGCTTGGCATCCACAGGATCACCGAAAACACCATGCCCAGGGTCGAGGCCCATTCCGGCAGCGCGGTGTAGTGCAGGTGGTGCGGACCGGCCCAGATGTAGAGGAAGATCAGGGCCCAGAAGTGGACGATCGACAGCTTGTAGCTGTAGACCGGGCGTTCCGCCTGCTTGGGCACAAAGTAGTACATCATGCCAAGGAACCCGGCGGTCAGAAAGAAGCCCACCGCGTTGTGCCCGTACCACCACTGCACCATCGCGTCCTGCACACCGCTGTAAAGCTGGACCTGCGCCGACCCGAAGATCGACACCGGAATTGCCGCGTTGTTGACCAGATGCAGCATCGCCACGGTCAGGATCATCGACAACAAGAACCAGTTGGCGACATAGATGTGGGGCTCTTTGCGCTTGAACAGCGTGCCCATGAAGGTGATCAGGAACGCGACCCAGACCACCGTGATCAGGATGTCGACGTACCAGACCGGTTCGGCGTATTCCTTGCCCTGCGTGGCCCCCAGCACATAGCCGGTTGCGGCCAGCACGATCACCAACTGCCAGCCCCAGAACACGAACCAGCCAAGGTTGCCGCCAAAGAGGCGCGCGGCAGAGGTGCGCTGGACGATGTAAAACGAACTCATGATCAGCGCGTTGCCGCCAAAGGCAAAGATCACCGCGCTGGTGTGCAACGGTCGCAGGCGGCCAAAGTTGCCAAAGCCTTGCAGCGCCTCGAAGTTGAGCACGGGAAACGCCAGTTGCAGCGCGATGACCACGCCGACCAGAAACCCGACAGCCCCCCAAAAGGCGGTGGCAATCGCCCCTGCGCGCACCACGCCGTCGAAATATTCGTGGCTGAGGTCGGGCCGCGGATCGCCCGCCGTGCGCAACACCCACAAGAAGGCCAGGGCTGCCGCTAGCATCACAGTCACCGCATTGACCTGATAAGCAAGGTCATGGGCGTAGTTGGCGGCAATTGCCGCCAGTACAACGACCAGGCCCAGCCCAGCCAGTTTGAGATAGTCCAACATGTTATTGCGTCCCTTCGTCTTGGCCCTCGTCCTGGTCTGACCTGCGTCGGCCCATGACGGATCAGGGGCCGCGCGGCACAGTTTGACTGGGATGGTTATGCCTTGGTCCCGGTCCGGCCACATTGATCTGGGTCAAGCCTCGATCACCATCGGCTTGACCTCGGTCAAGGCGGCCCGGCACCGGACGGGCCACAGTCGGGCACGCATTCGCGGATGGAGTTCATCATGGCCTATAAATCGCTGTTGACCGTTGCCACATCGACCAGCGGACTCGCGACGACCCTTGCCGCCGCGGCGCGGCTTGCGCTGCAGTCGGATGGGCACCTTGACGCGCTGGCCATTGGGGTCGACATGACCCAGATCGGCTATGCGGCGGTCGGTGCCGGTGCGGTTTTGCTGGCCGATGGGCTGGACCGCGCCGAAGCCGACGCGCAGGCCACCAAAATCGCCATCCAGCACGAGCTTGACGGCGCCACTCCGACGCTGCGCCAGAGCGTGGAACATGCTTCAGTCCCGCTGGGCCTCTTGACCGACCTTGTGGGCGCCCGCGCCCGCTATGCCGACCTGGTCGTGCTTGGCCTGCCCTATGGCGCGGGCCGCGGGGTTGCAGACGAGGCCGTGGTCGAAGCCGCCCTTTTTAACGGCATGGCCCCGGTTCTGGTGGTACCGCCAGCCGGCCTGCCCTCGGCCGATCCGCGCCGCGTGGTCGTGGCCTGGGACCAAAGCCGCGAGGCGATGCTGGCCGCGCGTCTGGCGCTGCCGTTCCTGATGCGGGCCGAAGGTGTCACCATCCTGGTCGTGGACCCGCCCGTGCATGGGCCGGAACGGTCGGACCCCGGCGGGCTTTTGTGCCAGATGCTGGTGCGCCATGGCGTGCGCGCCGAGGTCTCGGTGGTCGCCAAGGCCTTGCCACGGGTGTCCGACGTGCTGACCCGGTATCTTCGCGACACCAGCGCCGACCTGATGGTCATGGGGGCCTATGGCCATTCGCGCTTTCGCGAGGCGATCCTGGGCGGCGCAACCCGCGATATGCTGGAACATGCCGAAGTGCCGGTGTTTCTGGCGCATTGACCAAGAGGGGGGACTGATCCGCCCAAAGACGCGCAACCGGCGTCTTTGGGTGCGTCCATGATCTTCTAGCCCGTCCCGCAGCAAAAGCGCCTTGCCCCGCCCTGCGACAAGCACACCGCGCAAAGCCCCGGTTTCGGTTCAGGCCCGATTCGGACAGTGTCAGACCAGCATCCCGCCATCGCTGTCATCGCCGGCTTCTTCCAGCAGGCGATCAAGATCGGGAATGCTGACGTGGCGGTTGCCTTCCAGCGCGATCACCCCGTCCTTCTTCAGCGCGCTCATCTGGCGGCTGACCGTCTCTAGCGTCAGGCCAAGATAATCGGCCATCTCCTCGCGGGTCAGCGGCAGATTCACCGTCAACGTGCCCTTGACCCGCTTAAGGTGCAAAGCCGCCTCGCGCCGGGCAATGATTGCAAGCAGCGACGCGATCTTTTCGCGGGCGGTCTTTCTGCCCAAAAGCAGCATCCATTCGCGTGCGGCATCCAGTTCGTCCAGCGTCATTTCCAACAGCCGCTGTGCAATATGCGGGGTGCGCAGCATCATGTCTTCAAAGGATTTCTTGCGAAAGCAGCACATCACCAGGTCCGTCGTCGCCGTCACATCGAAGGCGGCAAGGGCGCGGCCTGGACGGCCCACAAAATCCGAGGGCAACAACAGCCCGACCATCTGGCGTCGGCCATCCTCCATCGTCTGGGTTAGGCTGGCGATCCCGGTCACGACCGAACCCACAAACTCCATCCGGTCTCCAGACCAGATCACCGGCTGACCTGCCTGGAAGCTTCGATAATACTTGATCTCTTCCAGCTCTGACAATTCGTCGGTTTCGCAGCGCGCGCAGACCGCCCGATGCCGGATCGGACAGTCCGAACACTGAATATGGACGCTTAGGGTCTGCATAAGCCGCTCCGTTGGTTTGATCTGGGTCAAGGCGCGTCCAGCTAAGTTTACACATGCTATCCAAATGACACATGACCCGCAACTCGCCCAACTTGGTCTTTTTGACGCGCGTGTGCCGCGCTACACGTCCTATCCGACCGCGCCGCACTTTGGCGCAGCGATCGGACCGGCCGATTTTGCCGAATGGATCGCGGCGGTCCCTGCAAACAGCGAAATCTCACTTTATCTGCATGTACCTTTCTGCCGCAGGTTATGCTGGTTCTGCGCTTGCCGGACGCAGGGAACCACGTCGGACGCGCCGGTGATCGCCTATGTCGATACCTTGATGGAAGAGCTGGCACTGCTGCAGTCGCACCTGCCACGCGGCGTCACCCTTGGTCGGCTGCATTGGGGCGGCGGCACGCCCACGCTGTTGTCGCCAGACCTGATAAAACGCCTGGCGGATGCGATCTTTGCCGTTGTTCCGCTGGCCCAGGGCGGCGAATTTTCGGTCGAGATCGACCCGAATGAGATCGACGACGCACGCCTTGACGCTCTGGCCGCCGCTGGCATGAACCGCGCCTCGATCGGAGTGCAGGACTTCGATCCGATGATTCAGCAGGCGATCGGTCGCGAGCAAAGCTACGGACTGACCCGCGATGTCGCAGAAAAGATCCGGGCGCGCGGCGTGGCCAGCCTGAACGCCGACATCCTTTATGGCCTGCCGTACCAGACTGGCCCACGCATTGCCGATTCGGTGCAGAAACTGCTGACCCTCTCGCCCGATCGGGTGGCGCTTTACGGCTATGCCCATGTTCCCTGGATGAGCCGCCGCCAACAGATGATCAGCTCCGAGGCGATGCCCCACCCCAAAGATCGTCTGGCGCTGTTTGAAACCGCGCGCCAGCTTTTCGTCTGGGACGGGTACCAAGAGGTGGGCATCGATCACTTTGCCAAGCCCGAGGACAAGATGGCCAAAGCGCAGCGCGCCGGAACGCTTCGGCGGAACTTCCAAGGCTATACCGACGATCCGGCGCAGGTGCTGATCGGTCTTGGTGCGTCGTCGATCAGCCGGTTTCCGCAAGGCTTTGCCCAGAACGCCTCGGGCACGGCAGCCCATACCAAGGCGATCCGCGCCGGGCAGTTTTCCACCCATCGTGGGCACCGCTTTACCGGCGAAGACACGGTGCGCGCCCGGATCATCGAAGCGCTGATGTGCAACTTTGCCGTGTCGCGCCAAGAGCTGATGACCGGGTTCGGTATTCCCTCTGCGCGAATCGATACCCTGTTCGCCGCCGCCGCTGCCGACTTTGGCGATATGGTGCGCGTCACGCCCGAGGCCTTTGTCATCCCCGAAAGCGCCCGTCCGCTGACCCGCATGATTGCGCGTGCCTTTGACGCCTATGACACCGCCGGCGCGCGCCACTCTGCCGCAATCTGACGCCTGGATCGAAACCGGAATTTGAAAAATTCCGGATCGGAGCCTGTCAGGCTCCGTCACGATTTCCGGTCGGAAATCGTGGGCTCGCGGGACAGCCTGGCCAGAAGGGCGACCTGTTGCGGCAAACACACCGACCGCAAGTCATAGCGGTCTCGTATCATCGACCGCGCCGCCTCACGCATCGGCTGGTAAAGTTCAGGCCGTGCAAGGGCCTTGATCAACGCCGCCGACCAGCCTTGGACATCAAAGAAATCGACCAGCCGACCGGTGACGCCATCGCTGATCATTTCGGCCACTGGCGGGGTCCGCGAGCCGATGACCAGCGCCCCTGCGGCCATCGCCTCGACCATCGACCAACTGAGCACGAAAGGATAGGTCAGATAGGCATGCGCCCGCGTGACATGGAACAGATCCACCAGCGCGTCATAGGGCACCCTGCCGACAAAATGCACCCGGTTCAGGTCCAGCTTGTCCTTCACCTCGTCCAGGATCACGTCCTTCCAGCCGCCGCCCCCTGGGGGTGGACGGCCGTAGCTGATCTCGTTGCCGCCGACGATCACCACCTCGGCACGGGGTCGGGCTGCTAGAACCGCCGGCAGCGCGCGCAGAAAGATGTGATAGCCCCGGTAGGGTTCCAGGTTGCGGTTGACGAAGCTGACCACCTCATCCCCCGGCCCCAGCGCCCGCCCGTTCGGCAGGGTGAAGCGCGCCCCCGGGTTCGGGGCCAGCCGGTCGCAATCAACCCCGTCGAAGATCACCTCGAGCGCCTGGCGCAGCAAGGGCGGATGGGTGCTCGCCTGCCACTGGGTCGGGCAGAGACCCCGGTCGGCATGGGCCAGAGCCTGGGCCATATGCGCCGCGCGCCCCTGAGAGATCAGCTGCTGGTCAAAGCTTGGACTTTGAAACTCGGCATCGAAATCGGCATCGGCGCCGGTGCCGGTGCCGCGATAGTAGAATTCGGCGTAGACCAAAAGCTTGGCTTCGGGCCAGACCTCTTTGAGAAACAGCGTCTCGCCCCAGCCGGAATGGCCGAAGATCACGTCGGGCACATAACCCTGATCCCGCAGCCGTCGGGCAAAGCGGGCGACGATCACGCCCCGGTCGCTCATGGTGGTGTAGTTGCGACCCAGCCGGGTCGCTTTGGGGTCCACCGGTTCGGGATTGAAGCCGTAGCGCAGCACCGGCACCGGCCCGGCATGGGCGTTGCTGGCTTGGGTGATCGCGCGCACGTCGTGGCCAAGGCGCTGCATCTCCGGGGCCAGGTGCAGGAACTGGCCGGGATAATTCTGGTGGACAAAAAGGATCTTCATCCCGCCCCGAAAGCCGCCGCCATCAGGGCTTTTGTGTAGTCCGATTGCGGGCGGTCAAAAAGGGCGGCACATTCCCCCGCCTCGACCACATCACCGTTCTGCATCACCATCACCTGATGCGCCATCGCCCGGATCACCCGCAAATCGTGGCTGATGAAAATGTAGGCCAGCCCCCATTTCTGCTGCAGCGCGCGCAGCAATTCCACGATCTGGACCTGAACCGTCATGTCGAGGGCAGAGGTCGGTTCGTCCAGCACCACCAGCTTTGGCCGCAGGATCATCGCACGGGCGATGGCAATGCGCTGGCGCTGGCCGCCGGAAAACTCATGCGGGTAGCGTTGCATCGTGGCGGGGTCGAGGCCGACCTCTGCCATGATCTCGGCCACCATGTCGCGACGGTTGCGGCCGGGTTCGACGCCATGCACCCCCAGCCCCTCGGCAATGATCTGTTCGATGGTCAGTCGTGGCGACAGGCTGCCATAGGGGTCTTGAAACACCACCTGCATCTCGCGGCGCAACGCGCGAATCCGTCGCCGCTCGCGGCGCCCCATGCCCCATGTCGCCACGGACAGAAGTGGCCTAAGCCACCATACCCAAAAGCCCATCAACCCTGAGACCTTTTTGATTTGTCCAGAGAGGTCAAGGCGCGGCTGGCCAGAGATATCCTGTCCCAGAACCACAATTCGGCCCTGCGAGTCGATCAGCCGCAGGATCGCAAGGGCCAGCGTGGTCTTGCCCGACCCGCTTTCGCCCACGACGCCCAGCGTTTCCCCGGCGCGGACGGTCAGCGTGGCATCGTTCACCGCCTTTACATGACCTACGGTCTTGCGCATCAGCCCCCTCTGGATCGGGAACCAGACCCGCAGGTTGCAGGTCTGTACCACCTCGGGCGCCCCGGACAACACCTTGTCCGGCACGCCCTTCTGTTCGGCGGCCAAAAGTTTTTGCGTGTAGGGATGCGCGGGCTTGGCAAAAACCTGGGCTGCGGGGCCCTGTTCGACAATCTCGCCGCCCTGCATGACGCAGACCCGGTCGGCGATCCGGCGCACGATGCCAAGATCGTGGGTGATGAACAGCAGGGACAGCCCCTCGCTGCGCTTCAGATCGGCCAGAAGGTCAAGGATCTGCGCCTGAATCGTCACATCCAGCGCGGTCGTCGGCTCATCCGCCACCAAAAGCTCTGGCCCGTTGGCCAGCGCCATCGCGATCATCACCCGCTGGCGCTGCCCGCCCGAAAGCTGGTGCGGATAGGCGCCAAGGCGGCTTTCCGCCTCACGGATGCCGACCTTCTGCAAAAGCTCGATCACCCGCGCCCGCGCCGCCTTGCCGGTCAGCGACTGATGCAGCGCCAGACTTTCCGCCATCTGCTTTTCGATGGTGTGCAACGGGTTAAGGCTGGTCATCGGTTCTTGGAAGATGAAACTGATGTCGTTGCCGCGCACCTGACGCAATTGCCGTTCAGAGGCACCAATCATCTGGCGGCCGCCATAGGTAACCGAGCCCGACACCTCGGCCGTGTCGCCCAAAAGGCCCACGGTCGACAGCGCCGTGACCGATTTGCCCGACCCGCTTTCGCCGACCAGGGCCAGAGTTTCGCCCTTGGCGACGGTAAAGCTGACGTTCTTGACCGCCTGAATCTTCCGCCCGTCCTGGCGGAAGGTTACACAAAGATCCCGGACCTCCAACAGACTCATCGAAAGGTCTTTCTGGGATCAAAGGCGTCGCGGATGCCCTCGAATATGAAAACCAAGAGCGACAGCATGATGGCAAAGGTGAAAAAGGCGGTAAAGCCCAGCCAGGGCGCTTGCAGGTTGCCCTGCGCCTGGCGCGACAACTGCCCAAGGGAGGGCGCACTGTTGGGCAAACCAAAGCCCAGATAGTCCAGTGTGGCCAAGGCACCGATGGTGCCGGTGATGATGAAGGGCAGCATGGTCAGCGTGGCGACCATGGCGTTGGGCAGGATGTGGCGGAACATGATCTGCAAATCCCGCACCCCCAGGGCGCGGGCTGCGCGGACATATTCGAAATTCCGGGCCCGCAGAAACTCGGCCCGGACCACACCCACAAGCGCGGTCCAGCCGAACAGGACCATCAGACCGACCATCAGCCAAAAGCTTTTTGACCAGACCGCCGTCAGGATGATGATGACATAAAGCGTCGGGATCGAGGACCAAAGCTCGATGAAGCGCTGAAAGATCAGGTCCGTCAGGCCGCCGAAATAGCCCTGCACCGCCCCCGCCGCGATGCCGATGACCGATGTGGCAAGCGTGACGATCAGCGCAAAGCTGACCGACAGCCGAAAGCCGTAGATCACCCGCGCCGCCACATCGCGGCTGGTGTCGTCTGTCCCCAGCCAGTTCTGCGCGCTAGGCGGCCCCGGGGCCACGCCGCCGGTATCGACGATAGAGGCGTAGCTGTAGCGAATGGGCGGCCAGAGGATCCAGCCGGGCCCCTTTGGATTGCCGTCCACGCCAAACGCAATTGCCCCCTCATGCACGGCGCTGATCATGCCTTCGGGGTCGTCCCAACAGTCCAGCATCCCGCCGGTGATGATCAGGCACTGCACCTCGACGGTGGAATAATTCGCCTCGGTCCGCAGGTCACCGCCAAAGGCCACTTCGGGGTAAAAGCTGACGACCGGCATGTAGAACGCGCCGTTGTGGCGGACCAGGATCGGCCGGTCATTGGCCACCAGTTCGGCACACAGCGACACTCCGTAAAGGACCAGAAAAATCCACAGCGACCAGAAGGCCCGCCGGTTCGCCCTGAAATTTCGCCAGCGCCGCTGGTTCAGGGGGGACAGAGTGAACAGCTTTGCCATCAGCCCCGCCTGTCAAAATCGATGCGCGGATCGACCAGCACATACATCAGGTCCGACAGGATGCCGACGATCAGCCCGATCAAGCCAAAGGCAAAAAGCGTGCCGAAAATCACCGGATAGTCGCGCCCGACCGCCGCACTGTAGCCAAGTTGCCCCAACCCATCGAGCGTGAAGATGAATTCGATGATCAGGCTGGCTCCGAAGAAGATCCCCAGAAACAGCCCCGGAAAGCCCGCGATCACGATCAGCATCGCGTTGCGGAACACATGGCCGTACAGCACGCGGCGCTCGGGCAGGCCCTTGGCACGGGCGGTCATGACGTATTGTTTCTTGATCTCGTCAAGAAAGCTGTTCTTGGTCAAGAGCGTCAGCGTCGCAAAGGCCCCGATCATTTGCGCGGTGACCGGCAACACGATGTGCCACAGATAATCGGTGATCTTGCCCCAAAGCGTGAAATCCTCCCAGCCGCTGCTGGTCAGACCACGCAAGGGGAACCACTGCAGATAGGATCCGCCCGCAAAGACCACCATCAGCAGGATGGCGAACAGAAATCCCGGGATCGCATAGGCCGCGACGATCACGGCGCTGGTCCAGGTGTCAAAGCGCGAACCGTCCCGGACCGCCTTGCGGATGCCAAGCGGGATCGAGATGAGATAGGCGATCAACGTGGACCACAAGCCCAGCGTGATCGACACCGGCATCTTTTCCAGCACCAGATCCAGAACCGAGATGGAGCGGAAGTAGCTTTCCCCGAAATCGAGCGTCAGGTAATTGCCCATCATGATCAGGAAGCGTTCGGTTGCGGGGATCGCTTCCTTGCGACATTCGGGCGCGTCTATCGACGGCTCTCCGGTAAAGCCCTCGGCGCAGACAAAGCGGGCAAAGCCGAACTGCACCTCCAGCTTGGCCAGAAACTCGGGCGGCAGGCCGCGGGCGCCGACATACCCCTCGGCCTCGTCCGACCCGGCATCATCGGTGCCGCCCAGCGCCTGGATCGCATCGCCTTCGCCTTGCAGCCGGGCCTGGATCTGGTCGATCGGGCCGCCGGGGACGAACTGGGTCAGCGCAAAATTGATCAGCATCACGCCAAACAGCGTGGGCATCACCAAAAGCAACCGCCGGAGGATATAGGCGCCCAAAACCCTGCCCGTTCTTTTTACGGCAACACGCCCGCCGCCTGCAGCGCATCCGCCTTTTCGGCGTTGTACCACCACAGCGATTCCTGGCCAAGAGCGTATGGCGGGATCGTTTCGGGGTGGTCGTAGATGTCATAATACGCGACCCAATGTTCGGCCTTGTACCATTGCGGCACCCAGAAATTCTCGGCCCGAAGGGCGCGGTCCAGCGCCCGGGTGGCATTGGTCAGCGCCTCGCGGGTTGTGGCGGCCATGACCACCTCGATCAGCCGGTCGATGCCGGGGCTTTTCAGGCCGGCGACATTGAACACCGACACATCCGCCGTGGCCGAGCCATAGTACTGCTTCAGCTCTGACCCCGAAAAGTAATTCGAGGCAAGGCCATCGGTGATGATGTCGAAATCATATTGCGGGTTGCGAATGCGGGACTCGTACTGCGCGGGGTCGATGTTTTCCAACCGCGCGTCGATGCCCAGCGCGATCAGGTTTTCCACAAAGGGCGCGATGACGCGGTCAAACTGCGGGTTGGCGTTCAGAAACTCCAGCGCCAGAACCTGACCTTCGGCGTTGCGGCGGATGCCGTCTTCGCCGGCCAGCCAGCCCGCCGCGTCCAGCAGGGCGCTGGCGGCGCGCAGGTTCGCCCGGTCAAGCTGGCGGTCACCACTGGTCGGGGCCAGCACCGCCGGATCGGTCAGGATCGAGGCAGGCAGCAGCCCCGCATCCACCACGGGTTGCAAGATTGCCACTTCCTCGGGCGAGGGCACCCCTTCGGCCGCCATGTCCGAGTTTTCCCAGATCGAGTTCACCCGGGCATAAAGCCCGTAAAACAGCGTCTGGTTCGACCATTCATAGTTGAACATCAGGCTGATCGCCTGCCGCACGCGCGGGTCCTGCCAGGCCGGGCGGCGCAGGTTGAACACAAAGGCCTGACCGCTGGCCTTGGCCCCGCTGGGCAAGGCTTTCTTGACCACATGGCCGTCGGTCACCCCGGGAAAATCGTAAAGCTCGGCCCAGGTCTTGGACGAGTTTTCGATCCGGAACCGGTAGATCCCGGCCTTGAAACCCTCGAACGCGGCATTGCCATCGCCGAAGTATTCATACCGCAAGCTGTCAAAGTTGTTCTGGCCGATATTGATCGGCAGGGCCGCCCCCCAGTAGTCGGGATTGCGCCGGTAGATGATGGTGCGGCCGATGTCCATTTCGCCAAACACGTAGGGGCCGGTGCCCAGATGCGGCGTGGTGGTGCTTTCCTCCAGATCCATGCCTTTGGCGGTGTAATAGGCCTTGGACAGGATCGGCAGACCGCCAACCTCTTGCGGCAGGTCGCGCTTGGGGAAATCGGGTTTGAAGGTGAACTTGATGCGGTGCGGGTCCAGAACCTCAACCTTTTCGACCTGGTCGGCCAGGACGGTGCGATAGTCGGTCAGGCCCTTGGCGACAAAGGTTTCATAGGAAAACAGCACATCTTCCGCCGTCATCGGCGTGCCATCGGAAAAGCGCACTTCGGGGCGCAGGTTGAAGATCACCCAGGACCGATCCTCAGGGTATTCCAATGTGGTGCAAAGCAGGCAGTAGCTGGCCCCGATCTCGTCGGCGGTGCCGGTCAGGATCGATTCCAGCATGATCGTCGACCCGGTGGCTGCCAGCCCTTTGGCCGAAAACGGGTTGAGCGAATCAAAGCTGCCGCCGGCAGCCTGACTAAGCTCGCCGCCCTTGGGGGCGTCGGGGTTCACATAGGGCAGATGCGTGAAATCCGCCGGCAGGGCCAGATCGCCGAAGGTCGAGATGCCGTGCGAGGTAATGACCGTCTCCGCCCGCAGGACCAGCGTCTGCGCCGCAAGCGCCAGGATCACCGCACCCATGGCCAGCCAGGCCCGCAACGCAACGTCCGGCAGGGACAAGCCCTGTGTCGCCCCGTCCTTGTTGTGCATCGCGTCACCCCCCTGCTGATCCGGTTCTGGCATCAATCATGCAAAATGCGGATTTGTCGAGCCACCTCGCCCCAGGGCTGCCTCGCTTTTGCGTGAAGCCAGGCATAGCTGCAAAAAGCCGCCACGGGGCGGCTTTTTTCAACGTGCAGCACGGTGCGTCAGGGAAGCGAGGCCAGATAGGCGATCACGTTGGCGCGATCCTCGGGCTTGGGCAGGCCGGCAAAGGCCATCTTGGTGCCCGGCATGTAGCCCTTGGGGTTTTCGATGAAGGCAGCGATGTTTTCCGGCGTCCAGCTGTCTGCCGCCACGGCCAAAAGCGCCTCGGAATAGCCAAAGCCTTCGACTGATGCCTTGGCGCGGTCCACGACCCCGTTCAGATGCGGGCCGACACCGTCGCTGCCATCAACCTTGTGGCAGGCTGCGCATTTCTTGAACACCGCTTCGCCTGCCGAGGCATCTGCAACCGCGTAAAGCGTGGCAAAATCCGGGGCCGCATCGCCTGCTTCGGCGACGACTTCCTCCGCTGCTCCGGTGTCGATGGTATAGGCCTGCGTCAACTCTCCCTCGCCGTGGCCCGCCCCATGGCCGCCGCCTTGGGCGCTGACGTACAGCGCATCGCTTGCGACCCCCAGAAGCAAGAATAGCAGCAACGCGCCGCAGATAGACCCCACCATCTTGGTCATCGTCATCGTGTCGAACATGGCTTACCCTTTGCGGCTGACGTGCTGCGCCCGTATCTACCCGCTTCCCCCGGCAGGTTTCAAGGTGTAGACGCGCGACCAAACGCCCCTTCCTGCGGGCAATCTGTACGGAGTGGCCGGAACATGACCGGACGGATCGCTTTTCAGGGCGAGCTTGGGGCCTATTCGCATCAGGCCTGCGACCAGGCGCGACCGGGGATGACGGCGGTTCCCAGCACCACCTTTGACGAGGTGGTCGAAAAGGTCGCGCGGGGCGAGGTCGACCTAGGCCTGCTGGCGGTCGAAAACTCGACTTACGGACGGGTGGCCGATGTCCATTCGCTGTTGCCGAAATCGGGCCTCCACATCGTCGACGAGGCGTTCTTGCGGGTGCATGTCAACCTTCTTGGCGTGCGGGGTGCCCGGCTGGAAGATGTGCGCGAGGCGCATGGCCATATCGTGATCCTGCCGCAATGCGCGGGCTTTCTGAAGGCCCACGGCATCAAGGGCTGTGTCAGCTCCGACAACGCCCGTGCCGCGCGCGAGGTGGCCGAGGCCGGCGACAAGACCCGCGCCGCGCTGGCAAGCGAGCTTGCCGCCTCGATCTACGGGCTGGACGTGCTGGCCGCCCGGATCGAGGATCAGGCCAACAACACAACCCGCTTTCTGGTGATGGCACGCGACGCCGACCATTCCCGCCGTGGCACGGGCCGGATGATCACCACCTTCACCTTCCGGGTGCGCAACATTCCGGCTGCGCTTTACAAGGCGATGGGCGGCTTTGCGACCAACGGTGTCAACATGACCAAGCTGGAAAGCTACATGGTCGGCGGCACCTTCACCGCCACGGAATTTTACGCCGATATCGAAGGCCACCCCGAAGACCCCAACGTCGCCCTGGCGCTGGAAGAGTTGCGCTATTTCACCTCTGAGATGCGCATTGTCGGGGTCTATCCGGCGGATATGACCGGCAGGCCAGCCGGCTGACCTTCAGGTTCGGGTGCCCGGCACGATGCCGGACCGCGACATCTGTTGCAACCGCGCGCCGACCTGGGCCAAACGCTGTTCCAGCCGCGCCGTGACCCGGCCCTTTGCCAGCCGCAGCGTGTTGAGAAACAGCCGCGCCGTCAGGGTCTTTGGCTTGATCTCCAGAATCAGGCGCAACCGGGTGCGCTTTGGCGACAGCGCAGAAAGCTCGACCCCAAGTGCGCCGTCAAGCGAGGTTCCTTCCAGCGTAAAGTGCAGCCGCTTGTCTTTCGTCATGGTGTCCAGCCGCACAAGGACCGGCCTGATCTTGCCACAATACGGCAGTTTGATGCGCCAGCCCGCCCCCGGCCCGGTCAGGGGCATGTCGGCGGGACGTTCAAACTCGATGCCGCGCAGACGCGCCTCGGCCTCCCAGTTGGCGTGATCGTTCAAGGTGGCATAGACAAAGCTGATCGGAGCTTCGATGTCGGTCTTGCCGGTCAGTTTCATAGCTGCATTTTATCCGTGGGGGTGGGTCCGTGGGGGCGGGCGCGTCAGACAATGGCTGTCGCAGGGGGTCAGTCAAGCCGGTCGGCAAGCCAGTTGCGCAGAAGGAATTCGGCAATCGCGCCCTGCCGGGGCGGGCTGATGTCCGGATGGCGTCCGGCAAAGACGGTGACAAGTTCTTCGCGCGACACCCAGCAGGCACTTTCCAGCTCGGCAGGGTCGATCAAGATCTCGCGCGACAGCGCCTCGGTTCGCGCGCCCAGCATCAGCGAGGCGGGGAACGGCCAGGGCTGGCTGGCCAGATAGCCGACCGCGCCACAGGGCACGCCGGTTTCTTCCAGCACTTCGCGGCGCACGGCTGCTTCCAGCGTCTCACCCGGTTCGACAAACCCGGCCAGCAGGGAATACATCCGCTCGGGCCAGCCCGGACTGCGGCCCAGAAGCACCGAGTTTCCAAGCGTCACCAGCATGATCACCACCGGGTCGGTGCGTGGAAAGTGCTGGGTCCGGCAGGCCGGACACGAACGCTGCCAGCCACCCTTTACCGGTTCTGACCGGGACCCGCAGGCCGAACAGAACCCATGGCTTTGGTGCCAGTTCAGAACCGCCTTGCCCGTGGCCGCCAGTTCGGCCTCGATCGGGGTCAGGCGGGTCATGAGGCTGCGCAGTTCGACAAAGCCGTAGCCAGGCCCCAGTGCCGGATGCGTCTGGACGGTCGGGTCGTTAAATCCGTTCGGGTCCACCTCTGCCTCGGGGTTCAGCGCCGAGACGTCGGCGGCAAAGCAGGGGCGCCCCGCCACCTCGCCCAGATAGATGACAAGGTCAGCCCCGCCCAGCGCCGCGTGATCGGCATCGAGCCATCCCGGCCGGTCGCCCTGCATCAGCGGCTTGCCGCGCCAGATCGGCCAGATCAGGCCGCGCTGCAATGCCGCCGCAAGGTCGATGTCCTTGTCGCGCAACCGGGCGTTTCGATCCAGCCCGGACCCGGCGAAAGTCACCGTTTCGGCATGTTGCACGGCAAGACCTCCCAATTTGCAGCCTGGGTCGGATGCCAGTTTCCTGCGCCGACGTCCAGCCCGACCGTCAATTCATGACGATAATGGATCAATTCGGTAAATGGTGCCGGATTGCATCGCAAACCCGCGCCAACCAATCGCCAGAACTTGAAATTCGATTGATTTCGTTCAAGTTTTACTCAACCGTGGAGGATAGAGAGGTTGTAGTCCCGCCTTGGTCGAATTCCGCGTCCCGATTTGCACCAGCCCTATGTCATGGATTGATGTTGACTGCTGTCCCTTTCTCGATCAACGCGCCCCAGACCTCCGGCATTGCCGAAGACACTGACTTGGTGGCGCGGCGCGGACTGCCGATGCCCGGGCCGGTGCCCGGGGCAGAGATATCCGTCCGCCTGATCGCGACCAGTGACCTGCACGCAGCCATTCTGCCTTATGACTATTGGGCGAGCTGCAGCGTGCCGGGCCGGGGGCTTACTGAAATCGCCCGGCAGATCGAGACCGCGCGGGCCGAGGTGCCGAACTGTCTGCTGTTTGACAATGGCGATTTTCTGCAAGGCAATCCGCTTGCCGATTATGTCGCAACCATTCGCCGCCACCGGCGGACCCATCCGGTGATCGCCGCCTTCAACGCGTTGAACTATGACGCCGTCACCCTGGGCAATCATGAATTCAACTATGGGTTGCCATTTCTGAAGGCCACCCTGTCCGAAGCCCGGTTTCCCGTGGTGTCCGCCAATATTACCACGCGGCTTGGCAAAAGTCCCGCGCGCGACAAGACTTTGGTGCCGCCCTATGCGATCTTGCGCCGCAGCGTCGTTGACCACGCTGGGCGCAAGACCACGCTTCGGATCGGCGTGATCGGATTTGCGCCCCCCCAGATCGAGGTCTGGGACCGTGAGCATCTGAATGGCCGCATCCGGATGCGCGACATCATTGCCGCAGCGAAGGCCTGGCTGCCAAGGATGCGGGCGCAGGGGGCCGAGTTGATCGTGGCGCTTGCCCACACCGGCATCGGCACGATCGACCCCGAAGACGGAATGGAAGACGCCGCCACTGCGCTGGCCGCCCTGCCCGAAATCGATGCCGTCATCGCCGGCCACAGCCATCTTGCCTTTCCCGGACCCGACTTTGCCCCGGGTCCCGGTATCGATCCGTTGCGCGGCCTCTTGGCCGGCAAGCCGGCGGTGATGCCTGGCCATTCTGGCAGCCATGTCGGCATCATCGACCTGCACCTGCAGCGCAACCATGACGGCCCAACCGGCCTTTGTGTGCTGTCGGCGGTTGCGCGGCTTGGCCAACGCAACAGCGCGCTTGGCAGGCCGCCGAAAATCCTTCGCGAGGCGGTTGCCGCCGATCACCGCGCCACTCTTGCCTGGTCCCGCCGGGTCCTGGGGGAAACGCGCGTGGCGCTTTCGACCCATTTCGCCACCGTTGCCCCCTCGGCGGCGATGGACCTGATCGCCCTGGCCAAGACCGAACATGTCCGCAAAGCACTCGGCGGGACCAACTGGGCCGGGCTGCCATTGTTGGCCACGGCCGCCCCGTTCCGGGCGGGTGGCCGCGGTGGCTCGGGCAGTTACACCGACATTCCCGCGGGCAAGTTCAGGCTTCGGCATCTGTCTGATCTTTATGTCTTTCCCAACACGCTGGTCACTCTTGCCATGACCGGGGCCGGAATTGCCGACTGGCTTGAACAATCGGTCACCCTGTTTCGCCAGATCGCGCCCGGTGCGCAGGACGTGCCGCTGCTGAGCCAGGATGTCCCTGCCCAAAGCTTTGCAACGATACCCGGCCTGAACTACGCGATCGACCTGAGCCAGCCGGCACGGTTCAACGCGGCGGGCGCGCTGGTCAATCCAGGGGCCCGCCGCATTGTCGGGCTGCGCCTGGCAGGACAGGCGCTTAGCCCGGACCAGCCAATCCTGCTGGCGACGAACACCCACCGCGCCGCCTGGATCTTGCGGGGGGCCGAGGCCGCAAGACCCAGGACCGTCCTTGCCGATGGCACTCAGGTCGCCTCGATCCTGGCCGATCACGTCCGCGCCGAAGGCAGCGTTGGTGCGGCGGCAGGGCGGCACTGGCATTTTCTGCCGATGCCGGGCACCACGGTGCGGGTGGCCAGCGGGGCCGGATCGGCGGCGCATCTGGCCGATATTGCCAGCTACCGGCCCGAGCGGTTGGGCACTGACACCGACGGATTTGAACACTATCGGCTGCATCTGTGATCGTCTATGGGTCGGGCAAACGCCTGGGGCAGCCATGTACGACGCCATTTTGTTCGATCTTGACGGCACGCTGGTCGATACCGAAAGCGTTGCGATTGAAACCGGCCTGGCGGCCTTTGCCCAACATGGCCACGAGGTCAGCCGGGCGTTTCTGGAATCGCTCGTCGGGACCGATGACCTCACCGCCGAAGGGCTGATCCGTGCGGCCCTGCCCGGCATCGATCTTGCCGCCGTCTCGGTAACCCATGCCGCGGCGTATGACCGGCGGATGGACGCGGGCCTCGCAGTCAAACCGGGGGTCGTCGAGCTTTTGGCCGCGACCCCCCTGACGGCGGCAGTCGTCACCTCGTCCGGCCGGGTCAGCGCGCATCGCAAGCTTGCCCTTGCCGGCATTTCCGCGCGCTTTGACCATGTGGTAACGCGCGAAGATGTCGCCGCCCCGAAACCTGCGCCGGAGCCTTATCTTCTGGCGGCACGGCTGCCGGGCGTTCCGCCGGGGCGCTGTCTGGTCTTCGAAGACAGCGAACCTGGGGCCGAGGCGGCCCATCGCGCCGGTTGCGTGGTGGTCCAAGTTCCCGACGTGGTGCCAAGCCAGGGCCGGTTCGCACACCATCTTGCCTCCGACCTGCTGCTGGGCGCCCGAATGGCCGGGCTGCTCTGACCCCCGCCGGCAAAGCGGAGTTTTAAACAAAACTCCGCTTCGGAGCCTTTGAGGCTCCGTCACGATTTCTGCAAGAAATCGGGGGGTTGGCGTGAAGGGCCGGGCCGGGCGGGACCTTGATCCCTTGCGTCTTGCGTCCGGCCGGGCCATCCCCTATATCCCGGGATGAGAGGTTGGCGCGGGCAGGTGCCTCGCCAACCCGGTCAGGTCCGGAAGGAAGCAGCCGTAACGAGCCCCACTTGGGTCGTTGTCCAGCCTCTCACCTTGTTCCCCCCCTGGCTTGTTCCGCTGTTCGCTGCGGTCTAAGCTTGGACCAACAGGGGGCCCCATGTCAGATCAGCCAGCCTATCAGGTTCTTGCCCGCAAGTACCGTCCCGCCACATTCGCCGATCTGATCGGCCAAGAGGCAATGGTGCGCACGCTCAAGAACGCCTTTGCCGCCGACCGCATCGCGCATGCTTTCGTGATGACCGGGGTGCGGGGTGTGGGCAAGACCACCACGGCGCGAATCATCGCCAAGGGGTTGAACTGCATCGGCCCCGAAGGCACCGGCGGCCCGACGACCGAACCCTGCGGCCTCTGTGAGCCGTGCCGCGCCATCGCCGAGGGTCGCCATGTCGATGTGCTCGAGATGGACGCCGCCTCTCGCACCGGTGTCGGCGACATCCGCGAGATCATCGACAGTGTCCACTACCGGGCCGCCAGTGCGCGGTTCAAGGTCTACATCATCGACGAAGTTCACATGCTGTCCACCGCCGCCTTCAACGCGCTTCTGAAGACGCTGGAAGAGCCGCCCGCACATGTGAAATTCATCTTTGCCACCACCGAGATCAGGAAGGTCCCCGTCACGGTCCTGTCGCGCTGCCAGCGCTTTGACCTCAAGCGGATCGAGCCCGAGGTGATGATGGCCCATCTGGCCGGCGTCGCCATGAAGGAGGGCGCAAGCCTGGCCCCGGACGCTCTGGCCCTGATCACCCGCGCGGCAGAAGGGTCAGTCCGCGACGCGATGAGCCTGATGGACCAGGCCATTGCGCATGGCGCGGGCGAAACCTCTGCCAACCAGGTGCGCGCCATGCTGGGACTTGCCGACCGGGGCCGCACGTTGGACCTGTTCGACCTGATCATGCGCGGCGATGCGGCGGCGGCGCTGGCGGAACTGTCCGGTCAGTATGCCGACGGGGCTGATCCGATGGCAGTCCTGCGCGATCTGGCGGAAATCACCCATTGGATTTCGGTGATCAAGATCAACCCCGACGCAGCCGAAGACCCGACGACGCCGCCCGACGAACAGATGCGCGGCACCGACATGGCCGCCCGGCTTGCGATGCGCGCGCTCACCCGGATGTGGCAAATGTTGCTCAAGGCCATTGAAGAGCTGGCGCTGGCCCCGAACGCAATGATGGCGGCGGAAATGGCGGTGATCCGGCTGACCCATGTCGCCGACCTGCCCGATCCCGAGACGCTGGTGAAACGGCTTGCCGATGGTGCTGGCCCTGTGGCTGCACCGGGCGGGCCTGTACCAGGTGGGTCCATGACAGGGCGCGGTTCGGGGGGCAATTCAGGGGGCAGTATGGGGGGCATTTTGGGGGGCGGGGCGGTCCACGCACCGCGCCATGGCCCGATGCACGTCCCCCCGACGCGCGGAGCGACGATGACTGCCGCTGCCCCCGCGCTGGCCGAAGGCGCGTTGCAGGCCTATGCCACCTTTGCCTCGGTGATCGACCTGATCCGACAAAAACGCGACATCGTCCTTTTGAACGATGTCGAGACCGGCCTGCGCCTCGCGCGCTATGCCCCCGGACGCATCGAGTTTGAACCCGCCCCCGGCGCGCGCCCCGACCTTGCCGCCCGGCTGGGCCAGGTGTTGCAGGCCTGGACCGGGCAGCGCTGGGGGGTTTCGGTGGTGGGCTTTGGCGGCGCGCCGACACTTGCAGAGACAACCGCCAGCCTGACCGCCGAACGAGATGCCGAGGCGAAGACACTGCCGGTTGTCCAGACGATCCTGGCGGCGTTTCCCGACGCGACGATCACCGACATCCGTTCCCCCGAAGCACTGGTTGCCGCTGCGGCAGCGGCAGCCCTCCCCACGGGCGAGCCGGACGACTGGGACCCGTTCGAAGAATGACCCCCCTGCCCCCCGCGATACAGGAGAACACATGCTGAAAGGTCTGGGCGGCCTTGGCGACATGGCCAAGATGATGAAAGCGGCGCAAGAGATGCAAGCCAAGCTGGCCGAGGTGCAGGGCGAGCTTGGCCGCCTGACCGTGACGGGTGAGGCTGGCGCCGGCGTGGTCAAGGTCCATGCCACCGCCAAGGGCGAAATCACGGGCATCATGATCGACCCGACGCTGTTGCATCCCGACCAGAAAGAGGTGGTCGAGGACCTGATCCTCGCCGCCGTTCGCGATGCGCAGGCGCGCGGCCAGGCAAGGATGCAGGACAGCATGGCGCGGCTTGCCGAGGAACTCGGCCTGCCTGCGGGAACCAACTTGCCGCTTTGACATGACAGAAGACACCGGAATCGAGGCGCTGATCGACCTGATGGCCCGGCTGCCGGGCCTAGGCCCCCGCTCGGCCCGCCGCGCCGTGCTGGTGCTCTTGAAAAAGCGCGCGCAACTGATGGCCCCCCTGGCGCAGGCGCTGGCCAATGTGGCGTTGTCCGCCAAGGAGTGCCGGGTCTGCGGCAATATTTCGACCGCCGATCTGTGCCCGATCTGCGCCAACCCGGCCCGCGCCACGGGCGAGATCTGCGTGGTCGAGGATGTCGCCGATCTGTGGGCGCTGGAGCGGGGTCAAGTGTTTCGTGGCCGCTATCATGTGCTGGGCGGCACGCTGTCAGCGCTGGACGGCGTGGGGCCGGACGAGCTTGGGGTGCCAAGGCTGGTCGCGCGCCTGACGGATGAAGGGGTGCGCGAGGTGATCCTTGCGCTCAATGCCACTGTGGATGGCCAGACCACCGCGCATTACCTTGCCGACGCGATGGCCGCCAGCGGGGTGCAGATCACCACCCTGGCGCAAGGCGTGCCGATCGGCGGCGAGTTGGATTACCTGGACGACGGCACCATCGGCGCAGCCCTTCGGGCCCGGCGCAAGCTGTAGGGGCAGCCTCGATTGATTGCATTTTCCTCCGTGGCGGCATATTCCCAAGGCTGGAGCATAAAGGCAGGACCGACCCCGCATGAACTGGATCACCAATTACGTCCGCCCGAAGATCAACTCGCTGTTTTCCCGCCGCGAAGTGCCCGAGAATCTTTGGACCAAATGCCCTGAATGTGGAACCATGCTGTTTCACCGAGAGCTTTCGGCCAACCTCAACGTCTGCTCCAACTGCAACCACCACATGAACATCACCCCGCGCGACCGCTTTGATGCGTTGTTCGACGGCGGCATCTACACCGAGGTGAAGGTTCCCGAACCTGTCGCCGACCCACTGCATTTCTGGGATCAGAAACGCTATCCCGACCGGGTCAAGGCCGCGCAAAAGGCCAGCGGCGAACGCGACGCCATGCTGGTCGCCGAGGGTGAGATGGGCCGCACCCCAATCGTCGCGGCGGCGCAGGACTTTTCCTTCATGGCCGGGTCGATGGGCATGTATGTCGGCAATGCCATCATCGCCGGGGCGGCCCGCGCCGTGCATCTGAAGCGGCCCTTGATCCTGTTTTCCGCCTCGGGCGGGGCGCGGATGCAGGAGGGCGTGCTTTCCCTGATGCAGATGCCGCGGACCACCGTGGCGGTGCAGATGCTGAAAGAGGCGGGTCTGCCCTTTATCGTCGTGCTGACCAACCCCACCACCGGCGGCGTCACCGCGAGCTATGCGATGCTGGGCGATGTCCAGATCGCAGAGCCGAACGCCCAGATCGGGTTTGCCGGCGCGCGGGTGATCGAACAGACCATCCGCGAGAAACTGCCCGAAGGGTTTCAGCGCGCTGAGTACCTCCTCGATCACGGCATGCTCGACCGCGTGGTGCATCGCACCGCGATGAAGGAGGAACTGGTCACCCTGATCCGCCTCTTGATGCGGATGTCCCCGGCGATCAAGGGCGATCTTCCCGCCCCCGAAGCCGCGCCCGTGCCCGCAATCGCCGCACCATGAGCCCCTCGTCCGACGTCATCCTTGACCGGATGATGACGCTGCATCCCAAGGTCATCGACCTGACGCTGGACCGGGTTCACCGCCTGCTTGCGGCACTGGGGAACCCCGAACGCCGCCTGCCGCCGGTGATCCACATCGCCGGAACCAACGGCAAGGGCAGCACCCAGGCGATGATCCGCGCCGGGTTGGAGGCGGGGGCGGGTAGCGTCCATGCCTATACCTCGCCGCATCTGGCGCGGTTTCACGAACGCATCCGCCTCGCGGGAGAGTTGATTTCCGAGCCCGCGCTGACGGCCCTCCTCGATGAATGTGTCACGGCCAATGGCCCGGACGAGATCACCTTTTTCGAGATCACCACCTGCGCCGCCTTCCTGGCCTTTGCGCGCACCCCAGCCGACTGGACCCTCTTGGAGGTCGGGCTTGGCGGCCGGTTGGATGCAACCAACGTGGTGGAGGCGCCGCGCCTGACGATCATCACCCCGGTCAGCCTCGACCATCAGGCTTATCTCGGCGACACGGTGGCCGCCATCGCAGGCGAAAAGGCCGGGATCATCAAGCGCGGCGTGCCGGTCATCGTCGGGCCCCAGACGGACGAAGGCCTTGCCGTGATCGAGGCCAAGGCCGCGCGGATGGGGGCACCGGTTCTGGCGCATGGGCAGCACTGGCACTGCTTTGCAGATCGCGGGCGGATGGTGTTTCAGGACGAAACCGGGCTTCTGGATCTGCCCCTGCCCAACCTGCCGGGGCCCCATCAGATTCAGAACGCGGGGGCTGCGATTGCCGCTTTGCGCCTGCTTGGTCGCGATCATGCCGCGTGTGAGGCTGCGGTGACCCGCGCTCAATGGCCCGCCCGGATGCAGCGCCTGGCGCACGGCCCCTTGGTGGATCTAGCCCCCAAGGTGGAGTTGTGGCTGGATGGTGGTCACAATCCCGCCGGGGCCGAGGCGGTGGCCGCGACCCTCGCCGCGATGCCCCGGCGCGAGACGCATCTCATTTGCGGCATGTTGAACACCAAGGATGTGACCGGCTACATGGCCCCGCTTGGCCCCCATGTCGCCAGCCTGCACGCGGTGTCGATCCCCGGCGAAAAGAACACCCTGCCCGCCGAGGTGACCTGCGATGCCGCCCTTGCCGCCGGGATCGACGCGGTCACCGCAGCTTCGGTGGCAGAAGCCCTGCGCGCCATTGCGGCCGATGCGCCGGACGCGCGGGTGCTGATCTGCGGCTCGCTCTATCTGGCCGGGATGGTGCTGCGCCAGAACGGATAAGCCAAAATCCTTCGAAGGATTTTGCAAATCTTTTCCAAAAGATTTGTGCCCGGCGTCAGCCCTTTGCGCCGTAACGGGCCATGAACATGTCGACCGTGCCCTCTACCGAGCGCCGCAAGTCCTGTGGCGTCACCGGCGGCGTCAACCCAAACAACAGCTTGTCGTGGATCGCGGCCTTGCAAAGCTGGGCGAACTGGCTGGCTGCCAGGTCAAGATCGTCGATCACCAGTTCGCCACGGTCGACGTGGCAGCCAAAGTGATGCACCAACCGCCGGTGGATCAGCCCCGGACCGTATTCGTGAAACTCGGCCCCCAGACCGGGAAAGCGTTCGCCCTCGCCCACCACAATCCGAAACATCCGCAGCCCGAAATCCGAGGTCAGGAAGGCCACAATTCGCTCTGCCGCAATGGTCAGCGCCGCGCGGGCCGAAAGGTCATCGCCAATCGCGGCCTCGGCGGCCTCGGTCTGGCGGTGACATTCGGACCGCGCAACTTCCAGGAACATCAACTGCTTGTCGGGGAAATAGGCATAGATCGTTGCCTTCGACACCCCGGCCTCGCGCGCGATGTCATCGACCGAGGCGCGTTCGAACCCGTCACGCAGGAATATCTTGCGCGCCCCTTCCAGCACCTGGTCGAACTTGCGACCGCGCCTGACCCCCTGATCTGCCGTGATGTTCATGGTTCCCCCGTCGGGGAACCATAAGGCATCGAACACGGCAGCCGCAAGCGATGCCCGGGGGCTGGGATCACTCCTCAGGCTGGCAGACCTCAACCGTCGCCGCCTCGCCGCAGCCTTTGGTAGAAGGCGTGATGACGGGATCGGGAAAGGTCAAGTGCGGCAGGTTCACCGAAGATGTCCCCGCGAACCAGGGAAAAGTGAAAACGGCGGCAAGGATCAAGGCGGCGGTTACGGTCAAGGCTTTCATCGCTGTCTCCATTCTGAACCCATCGGTTCACATTAAATGAACTGTTCGGTTCAAATTCGCAAGCAAAAAGTGAACTTCCAAGTTCACAATTCGGTCTTGCTACCCCGGGTTGCCGCAGTAAATTAGAATCATTCCAGAGTTTGAGGCCCGAAGTGCTGTCATCCCTTGCCACCCGCCGCCGCTTTGCCGACCTGTCAGAGCAAGAGGTGCTGGCCCTCGCCATCTCCTCCGAAGAAGACGACGCCCGCATCTACCGCAGCTTTGGCGAGCGGCTGCGGGGCGACTTTCCCGCCTCGGCCGCCGTTTTCGACGGCATGGCCGCCGAGGAGGACAGCCACCGCCAGCGCCTGATTGATCTGCATCGCCAGCGCTTTGGCGAGGTCATCCCGCTGTTGCGCCGCGAACATGTGGCGGGGTTTTACGCGCGCCGCCCGGTCTGGCTGGCCAAGACATTGCCGCTGGAAACGATCCGGGGCGAGGCGCAGGCGATGGAGCAGTCCGCCCGGGATTTCTACCTTCGTGCCGCTGCGCGCACCACCGATGCTGCCACCCGCCGGCTGATGGGCGACCTTGCCGCCGCCGAGGCAGGTCACGAACGCCACGCGGCGGGTCTGGAACAAAAGCATCTGACCAAAGATGCCCGCGCGGATGAAAACCAGACCGCCAAGCGCCAGTTCATCCTGACTTGGGTGCAGCCTGGGCTGGCGGGGCTGATGGACGGATCGGTCTCGACCCTGGCACCGATCTTTGCCACCGCCTTTGCCACGCAAGACACCTGGACCACCTTTCTGGTCGGGGCCGCGGCATCGGTCGGGGCCGGTATCTCGATGGGGTTCACCGAAGCCGCGCATGACGACGGCGTGCTCTCAGGGCGCGGCAGCCCGTGGAAGCGGGGGCTGGCCAGCGGCGTCATGACCACGCTGGGCGGGATGGGCCACGCGCTGCCCTATCTGATCCCCGATTTCTGGACTGCGACGACCATTGCGATTGCCGTGGTCTTTGTCGAACTATGGACCATCGCCTGGATCCAGAACCGCTATCTTGAGACGCCCTTCCTGCGCGCGGCCTTGCAGGTCGTGCTGGGCGGTGCTTTGGTCTTTGCCGCCGGGGTGCTGATCGGGGGCGGATGATGTACACGAAGGGCGAAGTCCGCTATCAGCCGCTGCCTTTGCCAGACCGGGTGCAACTGGACGCAGCGGCCTCGCTCGCCGCCGTCGAAGGCTTTGTGGCCTATATGCGCAAGCGCCATTCAGTCCGCGACTATGCCCCGACCCCGGTGCCCGAATCGGTGATCGCGGCCTGCATCGCCGCGGCTGGCAGCGCGCCCTCCGGGGCGAACCATCAGCCTTGGCATTTTGTGGCCATCTCGGACCCGGCGATGAAGGCACGCATCCGCGAGGGGGCCGAGGCCGAAGAGCGCGCCTTTTATGCCGGGGCGGGGGGGGACGAATGGCTGGCAGCCCTTGAACCGATCGGCACAGGCGTTGCGAAACCGCACCTGACCGACGCGCCCTGGCTGATCGTGATCTTTGCCCAGCGGTACGGAATGACCAGGGACGGAAACCGCTACAAGAACTATTACGTCCCCGAAAGCGTCGGCATCGCCACCGGTTTCCTGATCGCGGCCATTCATCATGCGGGACTTGTGTGCCTGGAACACACGCCGAACCCGATGTCTTTCCTGGGCCCCCTGTGCGGCAGGCCGGCGCAGGAAAAGCCGGTGATGATCCTGCCGGTCGGTTACCCTGCCGCGACGGCCACCGTCCCCGCAGTGGCCAAGCGCAAGAAACCCCTGGCCGAAATCATGAGCTTTTTTCGACCAGATGCAGCGTAGCCAACCGACCCGGGCCATCGGGTTTGGGCGCTGCATCGTCGTCGGATGGGGTCTGGCGACCGTCCGGGCTGGTTTGCGAACCGGCTTGCGCTTCGGGTACGGTCGGCTCGGTCACGGCGGTGTCTGACTCCATGTTTGCTTCGGGGGCCTCCGCTGTACGCTCGAAGTCGGCCGAGGGCGCCGGTTTTGGCCGTGGGGTTGCCGTCGAACGCGCCTGCGCCTGCCCCTTCTCTCGGACCGAGGCGTCGTTGAGTTTGATGATGCAGAAGCTGATGTTGTCCTGGTCGGGGTCGGCGAGTTTGCCCAGCTCTTCCAGCAGGCGTTCGGCGATCTCGGTAGAGCGGTTCTTGCGGTATTTCGCCAGCACCTTCTCGATCTGGGCATTCGTCAGGAACTGCAAGCCGTCCGAGGCGCAGATCACGATGTCGCCGGCCATCAGCTCCATCGGTTTCGCCGGGCAGTCGATCTTGGGGATCCGCGTGCCCATCAGGACCGAAATCAGGCAGTTGCGGTCCGGGTAGTTCGCCGCCGTCGCCGCATCCATCAGCCCCGAGGTCACCATGAAGTCGATCTGCGGGGCCATCGAATGGTCTTCGTTCAGCTGGCTTAAGCGGCCGCCCCGGTACAGATACAGAGGCGAATCGCCGATCGACAGCCACCAGAGCCGGTTTTCCACCAGTGCCGGCACCACCAGCGTGGCCCCCATCCCCTCGGTCTCGGGATGCGTCCTTGTGTGCTGGCGCAGCGTGTCGTTGGCAAGGTCCGCCACGCCGCGCAGGATCTCGGGCGCGCGGGTCTCGAACGCCTCGACATCGGCGAAGTGGAACTTGAGTTCCGAATAAACCTCGGTCAGGACGATCTTGCTGGCGACATCCCCCGCCGCATGCCCGCCCATCCCGTCGGCAAGGACGACAAAACCCGCCTCGGCACCCACCGGGAAATCGCTGGTGATCGCGTCTTCCTGATAGTCGCGCGCGCCCTGGCTGATGCCAGAAGCCACGTCATAGCGCGGGTCACGCGATCGCCATATCATTCCCGTCTCCCTCGGCATCGCCTTGCGACCAGTTGAACGCCGCCGTGCACAGAACCTTGAGCAGCAGCGTCGTCTCGCCGATCTGGATCTGATCGCCGTCGGCCAGCGTCTCGGTCGCAAGCAAAGGCTTGCCGTTCAGCCGCACCAGGTTCGACTTGCCGCCATGGCCGATCCGAAGCCGGTGCGTCGCCGCGTCATAGCTGACCGCCGCATGGTTCACCCGCGAAATCGCCATGTCGCCGAAATCCAGCGCCACCGTCTGATCCGACCCGCGACCGATATGCGACACCCCCGACGACAACGCAAACGCCGCCCCACGACCAGGACCCTCGGTCACGATCAGCCAGCCGATCGGGAACATCGCCATCGGTGCCTTGACCCCGGGCGATCCGTCGGTGGTGGATTTGCCGACCTCCATGCGTCCTTCGCCGAACAGCGGGACGACCGCTGTCGGCTGTTCGAACCCGAGAACCCGGGTCCTGGTGCGTGAGGTTGCACGCGGCGCCTCTGGCCGTTGCGCCGGGCGGCTATCTTGGACCGGGTGGTCAAGGATCAGGACCCCTCGGGCCGGCGCTGGGTCGAGATCCCAGATGTTCACGACGGGGGTCGGGCCTTCCTTGATGACCACCGCGCTGGTGGCGGTGCGGGTCAAAAGCTCGGGCGATGCATCGACCAGTTTGGCGAACCTGCCACCGGCCGGGCCTTCACCCATCGCCACTGCTTCGATCGCTGCCTTGGTTTCCCGGATCAGATCACTTTGCGATCCACGATAGCCGCCGCCCATACGGCCAGTTTTCGATTTTCGGCCGAACAGCCAGTTCACGACACGCATCCTCACCATCCTTGTCTTGCTGCGCCAGCAAGATCAAAACCCACAAAGAACCAACGACCCACCCCGGCTGCAGCGCACCCAAGCAGCATCCCGGAATGTCTGCAGCCGTCCATCCGCATCCTGCGAAAATGGACGGCTGCCTACACATTCAGCCCCTCGCAACTGTCACGGACATGACACAAACAAATTGTCGAAAAAGTGGCCTTTTCTAAGCCGTTTTTGAGCTTTCCACTGGATAGTGTGTCACAAGAGGCGCTGGACCACGAAATCGGCAAGTTCAGATAGTGCCATCTGAAGCGGGCTCGCGTTCAGGTTGCCAAGGGCTTGCCTGGCCCGCTCGGCCCAGTGCTTCGCGACATCCCGCGCGGCGGCAAGCGACCCGTGGCGCGTCAGAATCGCCAGAGCCTGGTCCAGGTCTTCGGGCCGCTGGTCCCCCTTTTCGATCACCCGCACCCAGAAGGCGCGTTCCTGTGCAGAGGCCGCCGCAACCGCCAGGATGACCGGCAGCGTCAGCTTGCGCTCTCGGAAATCGTCGCCGGTGTTCTTGCCGATCACCGCGGCAGTACCGCCATAGTCAAGGATGTCGTCCACGATCTGAAACGCGACCCCCAAAGCATCGCCGTAATCATACATCGCGCGCACGACCGGTTCGGGGGCACCGGCGATCACCGCGCCCACCTCGGTCGCGGCGGAAAAGAGGGCGGCGGTCTTGCCGCGCACCACTTGCAGATAAACCGCCTCATCCGTCGCCAGGTCCTGAGCGGCGGTCAGTTGCAACACCTCGCCCTCGGCAATGGTTGCGCTGGCATTGGCCAGAATGTCGAGCACGCGCAGATTGCCGGTTTCGACCATCAGCTGGAAACTGCGGGAAAAGAGGTAGTCGCCGACCAGCACGCTTGATTTGTTGTCCCAAAGCAGGTTCGCGGTCGGCCGTCCCCGCCGGCGCTGGCTTTCGTCCACCACGTCGTCGTGCAGGAGAGTGGCGGTGTGAATGAACTCAACCGTGGCGGCAAGTTTCACATGGTCTTGCCCCTCGTATCCAAGCATCCGCGCCGTGGCGAGGGTTAAAAGCGGGCGCAACCGCTTGCCCCCGGCTTCGACCAGATGGGCGGTCACCTCGGGGATGCGCGGCGCATGGCGCGAGGCCATCCGGTCGCGGATCAAAAGATTGACCGCAGTCATATCCTTGGCCAGCCAGTCGGCCAACCGGTCCTGCGGCGCTTTTGCCTGTGCGTCGCCTGAAGCGTCCATGCTTGACACGTTGCCTTTCTGGTACCCTTGCCCCCCCGCCAGTCGCGCGGGTAACCTGATGTCATGAAGGAAGTCCTGCGCACCAACGATCCGACCCTGATCGCCTTTGCCACGCATCTTCTGACGGGCGAGGGTATAGTGGCCTTTCCGCTCGACGTCCACATGAGCGTCCTGGACGGCAGCCTTGGCATCTTGCCGCAGCGGCTGATGGTGGCGGACCGCGATCACTTTGTGGCCAGTGCCATCCTGCGCGACAACGATATTGCGACCGGTGGCTGATGTTTGCCAAAGATGCGCTGACCGACGACGGGTTTCTGGGCGGGCGCTTGCGGCTTTTGCAGCCGCGTGAAGGGTACCGCGCCGCGACGGACCCGGTCCTGTTGGCCGCCGCCTGTCCCGCCGTGGCCGGAGAGTCGGTGCTGGACCTGGGCTGCGGGGTTGGGGCGGCGGCGCTTTGCCTGGCGCATCGGGTGCCAGAGCTGACCCTGGCCGGGCTGGAACTGCAACCGGACTATGCCGACCTCGCCCGCAAGAACGCCGCCCGACTGGGCATCGCCTTCGAGGTCCACGACGGTGACCTGACGCAGATGCCAAAACCCCTGCGCCGGGATTTCGACCATGTGATCGCCAATCCGCCCTATTACCCTGCAGCAGGCAGCCCGTCGCCGGTACCGGGTCGGGCGCGGGCGATGCAGGTGGCGACCCCGCTTGGGGATTGGGTGGCCGCCGCGTCGCGTCGCTTGCGCCCCGGTGGGCGGCTGACGCTGATCTGTGGCGCGGATGGCCTTCCCGAGGTGCTGGCGGCCATGGGTCGCAAACTGGGTTCGGCCGCCGTTTTGCCGCTTGCCCCGCGCGACGGGCGACCGGCGCTGCGCATCCTGCTGCAGGCACGCAAGGGTGGCAGAGCAGCCTTTCGCCTGCTTGCGCCCCTGGTGCTGCATCGGGGGCCCGCGCATGACGGCGACCGCGAAAGCTATACCGACCCAGCCCATGCCGTCCTGCGCGAGGGGGCGGATCTGCTGGCGCGATTTCGCTGAATATTCGTCAACTTGCGCACACAGATTTGTAACAGTTGATGACACGACTCGGCTTTCGTGATGCACTGCTCTGGTAGGCAACCAAGGAGGCTATCCATGACGATCGCATCGCATCTGGTGGAACTGCGCAAAAAGCACGACAACCTTTCTGAAATGGTCGAACAGGCCCAGCGCAGCCCTGTGATCGATGACCTGAAGATTGCCGATCTCAAGAAACAAAAGCTGCGGCTCAAGGAAGAGATCGCGCGCCTGGCCACCCATTAGCGGCGCGTCGCGCTGGCCTCGGCGGCCAGGGCGGCCCCCGCAGCGATCAGGATTGCGGCCAACAGCAAGGTCCAGCTTGGCAGGGTGATGCCTGCCAGGATTAGCGCGAGCGTTGAAAATAGCGGGGCAGCGTAAGACGCCACCCCCAAAAGCTGGATGTCGCCGCGTTTCATGCCGATATCCCAGGTAAAGAACGCCATCCCGACCGGCCCCACGCCCAGCGCCACGACCGAGGCCCAGCCCGTCCAGCCCAGAGGCCAGACCGTCGTCTCAAACACAAGATGCGCCAGGGCCGACAGCAGGGCGGTCGCAAGGCAGAACACCGTGACGCTTTCGGTCGGAACCGTGCCAAAGCGGCGCGACAGCACCGAATACCCCGCCCAAGTCAGCGCGCAAAGAAATGCAAGACCAAGGGCGGGAAAACTCACGCCCCCCGGCCCGGTCTTGGCGGTCAGCACGATCAGGGCTGCCCCGCCAAACGCGATCCCCGCGCCAAGGACATGGGGCAGGCGCAACTTCTCGCCCGGCAGCGTGGCCGACAACAGCACGATGAACAGCGGCCAAAGATAGGCAATCAAGCCGGTTGCGGCCTGCGGCCCCAGTCGAAACGCTGTGAAGTACAGCAGGTGATAGCCAAAAAGACCGGCGGTGCCAAAGGCATAAACCCGCCAGTCCACCCCGCGCAGCACGCCAAAGCCCCGCCAGGCGGTCCAGACCAGGCCCAGCCCGCCCCCGATGGCAAAGCACATCGCGTTCAGCAACAAGGGCGGCACCGGCGCGCTGCCAATGGTCAGGACCGCCAAAAGCGACCACATCACGATGGCCGAAAAGCCGATGGCAGTTGCCTTGCGCCTGGTCATCGGGGCCCCGGTCTGTCGATCATGCCAGACCGGGGCTAGCCTGAATCTGCCGCTGTCGTCCAGAGCCGATCAGGTCAGGTACTGCCCGCCGTTCGCGGTGATGGTCGAACCGGTGATGAAGCCAGCCTCGTCGCTGGCCAGAAAGGTGACGATCCGCGCCACGTCCTCGGGCTCTCCCAGCCGCCCAACCGGGATTTGCGGGATGATCCGCTCGGCCAGCACCTTTTCGTCCATGGCGCGCACCATCTCGGTGCCGATATAGCCCGGGCAGATCGCGTTTACCGTGATGCCTGCGCGCGCGCCTTCCTGGGCCAGCGCCTTGGTGAACCCGATGTCCCCTGCCTTGGCGGCAGAGTAATTGGCCTGCCCTGCCTGCCCTTTCTGCCCGTTGATCGAGGAAATGCTGATCACCCGCCCAAACTTGCGGTCGCGCATGCCGGTCCACAGGGGATGGGTCATGTTGAACAGGCCCGAGAGGTTGGTGTCGATCACGTCTTTCCACTGCTGCGGCGTCATCTTGTGGAACATGGCGTCGCGGGTGATCCCGGCGTTGTTCACCAAGACATCGATCGGGCCTAGATCAGCCTCGACCAATGCGGCACCGGCGACGCAAGCGTCATAATCGGCGACCGACCACTTGTAGGTCGGGATACCGGTTGCCTTGGTAAAGGCCGCCGCCGCTTCGTCATTGCCGGCGTAATTTGCCGCCACTTTGTATCCCGCCGCCTTCAGCGCCACCGATATTGCCGCGCCAATGCCGCGCGACCCGCCGGTGACCAATGCAACCCTTGCCATTTACGTCCCCCTCCCTGGGTATGTCGTTGAAATTGTGTAAACGAAACAAGACAGGGCGCGCAAGATTATTGCGCGCCCTGATCAATTCGATAGCAAAAAGCTTCGGTAGTGCGTCAGGCCCGCTCAAGGCACATGGCAACGCCCATGCCGCCGCCAATGCACAGGGTGGCCAGACCCTTCTTCGCGCCGCTGCGTCCCATCTCGAACAAAAGCGTGTTCAGGATCCGCGCGCCCGAGGCCCCGATCGGGTGGCCGATGGCGATTGCGCCGCCGTTTACGTTCACCCGCGCCGGATCCCAGCCCATGTCCTTGTTGACCGCGCAGGCCTGGGCGGCAAAGGCCTCATTCGCCTCGATCAGGTCAAGGTCGGCGGCGTTCCAGCCCGCTTTCGTCAGCGCCTTGCGGCTGGCGTGGATCGGCCCGACCCCCATGATCGACGGGTCAAGCCCGGCGGTGGCATAAGACGCGATCCGCGCCAGGGGGGTCAGCCCGCGCTTGGCCGCCGCCTCCGCGGTCATCAGCAGAACCGCCGCCGCGCCATCGTTCAGGCCGCTGGCATTGGCCGCGGTGACCGAGCCATCCTTGGTGAAGGCCGGACGCAGTTTCTGCATGCTTTCCAGCGTCGCCCCATGGCGGATGTATTCGTCCTGATCCACCACGGTGTCGCCCTTGCGGGTCTTGACGGTGAAGGCGATGATCTCGTCCTTGAACTTGCCGGCCTTTTGCGCGGCTTCGGCCTTGTGCTGGCTGGCGAGCGCGAATTCATCCTGCATCTCGCGGCTGATCTGCCACTGGTTGGCGACGTTTTCCGCCGTCTGGCCCATGTGATAGCCATTGAACGCATCCCAAAGGCCGTCCTTGATCATGCTGTCGACAAAGGCCATGTCGCCCATCTTCTGCCCGGCGCGGAGGTGGGCGACATGTGGCGAAAGGCTCATGCTTTCCTGACCGCCTGCGATGATGATGGCCGCATCGCCCAGTTGGATGTGCTGCGCGCCCAGGGCCACCGCCCGCAGGCCCGAGCCGCAGACCTGGTTCAGCGACCACGCGCTGGCTTCCTTTGGCAGACCGGCCTTGATATGCGCCTGCCGCGCCGGGTTCTGGCCTTGCCCGGCGGTCAGCACCTGACCCATGATCGTTTCCTCCACCTCGGCCTTGTCGACACCGGCGCGGGCCAGCACGCCTTCGATCACAGCGGCACCCAGGTCATGCGCCGGGGTGGCCGCGAACGCGCCATTGAAGCTTCCGACTGCGGTACGACCCGCAGCCACGATTACGACATTGGTCATCTGGTCTCTCTCCCGTTCAGCCGGACGGCACGAGGGGGTTCGCGCCGAGTCCCCCTTGGCGTAGCCGGGACAGGCAACAGGCGCAAGAATGTTGGCGCAACCGGCGGGAAACTACCTGGTATCCACCGTCCCGGATTGCAGATTGGGCCTGCCGTGGCGGAAAGCGCGAAAATCCGGGGTCACGGTCGGCGCACCGAAAAGATAGCCCTGCAGGCAGCCCACCCCGGCGTCGCGTAGCCAGGTCGCTTCACCCTCGGTTTCGACGGCTTCGGCGACGACATACATCTGCATCTCGTTTGCCAAGGCGATGGCGGCGCGGGCGATCATTTGCTGTGAGGGGACAAGATCAACCTCGCGCACCAGGGCACCGTCGATCTTGGCAATCTCAAAGCACAGATCGCGCAGCAAGGGCAGCGAGGTGCTGCCGGCCCCGAAGTCATCCAGCGCAAAGACGACACCATAGTCGCGCATTTCGGCCATGAAAGGCGTCAGCACATCCGGCACCTGCAGCGCCGAGGCTTCATTGATTTCCAGGATCAGGTTCTTGCCCAGCCAGGGCGCCTCACGCAGCGCCTTGCGCAGCATTGACACCCAGGGTTGATAGCCGACCGACCGCGCCGACATGTTGATCGACAGCCGGATCTGCGGATTGCGCTGCATCGCTATCAGCCCCATTCGCAGCGCGGCGCAGTCGATGGCGCGGCCAAGTTCGCGCTGTTCCACTGCGGCCATGAAATCGCGCGCCGGAATCACCTGGTCGCGCGGATTGAGCAGCCGGATGAACCCCTCGAAAAACCCGATGACCGAGGGGTCCGCCGCATAGACCGCCGGCTGAAACGCCAGTCGCATCCGCCGCTCCTTCAGCGCGCGTGCCACCAGCGTCAGGGTTTCGCGGTCCTGCGCCGAGATGGCGGCATCAAACGGGCTGGCCAACGCGGGGTCGCGGTCAAACTTCGACAGCTTTCGTTCCGTCATATATGCCATGCGCGCCCCCGACCCTGTTGCCTTGCGCCGACCCTAGGGGCGCAATCGTAAACACTGGCCTAAACTTCGCCTTTTGTTCTAATTTTCCGGACCGTGACCCGCGGTCTTGTCAGGCCCCTTGGTCCGGCGGGACTGGGGCGCGATCCTTCGGTCGGTTGCCAGGCCCGCATCAGCCCCTTGGCCTTTCCGCCTTCAGCCGCCATATAAGACGAAACCGCCACAGAGAGACATCATGCTTGGTCTTGACCCCACCCCCGCCGCCGCCCCGCTGATCAAGGATGCCACCGAGGCGTCGTTTCTGGCTGATGTCATCGACGCCAGCCGTGAGACGCCGATCATTGTCGATTTCTGGGCCACCTGGTGCGGCCCGTGCAAGACGCTTGGTCCCATGCTGGAAGCGGCGGTCATGGCAGCCAAGGGCAAGGTGCGGATGGTCAAGGTCGATGTCGACAAGGCCCAGCGCATCGCGGCCCAACTGCGCATCCAGTCGATCCCGACGGTCTATGCCTTTTGGCAGGGCCAGCCTGTTGACGGATTCCAGGGTGCGGTCCCGGCCTCGGAACTGAAGGCCTTTGTCGAAAAGGTTGCCGCCTTGGCCGGGGATGGTGGCCTCGTCGAAGCGATCGCTGCTGCCGAAGAGATGCTGGCCGAGGGTGCCGCCGTCGATGCTGCCGAAACCTTCGCCGCCATCCTGGGCGAAGAGCCCGAAAATGCGGTTGCCTATGGGGGCCTGGTGCGGTCGCATCTGGCTTTGGGCAACCTTGATCAGGCCGAGGCGTTTCTTGCCGCCGCGCCCGCCACCATTGCCAAGACCAAAGAGTTGGACGCCGCCCGTGCGCAACTGGAACTGGCGCGTCAGGCCGCCAATGCGGGACCCGAGGCTGATCTGCGTGCCGCCGTGGGGGCCGATCCCGGCAATCATCAGGCGCGGTTCGACCTTGCCGCCGCGCTTGTGGCCGCGGGCAACCCGGGTGAGGCGGTAGACCAACTGCTGGAGTTGTTCCGCCGTGACCGGGACTGGAACGACGGGGCTGCCAAGGCCCAGCTGATGATCATCTTCGAGGCGCTGAAGCCGCAGGACCCGATCGTGTTGACCGGCCGCCGCCGCCTGTCTTCGATGATATTTGCCTGACACCGAAGGCGGCCTATCTGGACGCATATGAAAATCGCATCCGACCTTCCCGAGACGATCCCCGTGTTCCCGCTGGCGGGGGCAATGATGCTGCCGCGCACCCGCTTGCCGCTCCATATCTTCGAGCCGCGTTATCTGGCGATGGTAGAGGATTGTCTCAAAACGCCGCATCGGCTGATCGGGATGATCCAGCCGCGCGAGACGCCGGCCACGGCCAGCCGGCCGGCGGAAAATCGGTTGCAGGCCATTGGCTGTGCCGGGCGTCTGACCGGATTTTCCGAGACCGAGGACGGGCGCTATATGATCACCCTGTCGGGTGTTTCGCGGTTTCGTGTCAAGGACGAGGTGCAGGGTTTCGCCCCTTACCGCCGTTGCACCGTCGACTGGGCCCCGTTTGGCCGAGACCTTGGTGCCGGCGAGGACGACCCCGACTTCAAGCGCGACGGTTTCATGGCTCTCTTGGGGCGTTATTTCACCAAACTGAACCTGTCCACCGACTGGGGCAGCCTGAAAGAGGCCGACGCCGAGTTGTTGATCAATTCGCTGTCCATGCTCTGCCCCTTTGAGCCAGAGGATAAACAGGCGCTGCTAGAGGCTCCGACCCTGGTCACCCGGCGCGAAACGCTGGTCACGCTGATCGAATTTGCCCTGCGCAGCGGCGACGTCGAGACGCTGCAATGACCGCGCCTTTTGACCGTCGCATGCTGGAGGCGCTGGTTTGTCCGGTCACCAATGCGGTTTTAAGCTATGACGCGGAAAGGCAGGAACTGATCTCAAGGGCAGCGCATCTGGCCTTTCCGATCCGCGAAGGCATTCCGGTGATGCTGATCAGCGAAGCCCGCGAGGTTGACTGACCCCCGGCCAGACTAACCCCCCGGCCAGACTAACCCCGGGCATGGCGCTGAAACGCGCGCTTCAGCAGGTCAAGCTCGGCGCGCAACAGGCCGATCTCGGCGCGCAGGTCGTCTTGCAGCGGTGCCCCGGCTAGGATTGTCACCTTGGTCAGCACCTCGCCGTCGGCCTGCAAGACCACGGTTTGAAGCCCGTCGCTCAGCACGCTGGCAGGCAAGGCAAGCTCGACCGCCCAATGTCCTGGCTGACCGGGCAGGGGCGACAGCGCAGCCCCGGCGATGGCCTCGCCGTTCTGGCTGGCCTCGATCATCGGCGCGCTGTCAGCAGGCCCGGTCAGGATGCCGTACCATACCCCGCCGGCAAGCCGGATCGGGGTGAGGCTCAGCTTGGAAGCGGTGGTCATGCGGCCCTCACAGTTCGGCGCGCGGGCGGCGGCTGACCACCAGATCGCGCAGGGTAACCCGGTTCATCCCCGGGTCGTTGAAGATCAGGTCAAGCCAGGCCTTGGTGACCGGGCGCGGGCCCAATCCGGCATAGGCCAGGTCAAACTCTGCAAAGGACAACCCAGCGCGCACCATCGGCAGGGCGCTGACCACCTGCGCGACGTTCGGCCCATGTTGCAGGTTCAATCGGGCAAAGGCGGGCAAGGGGGCGTCGCTGTGCAGGATCCCCTGCAGCTCTACCAGATGCCGGGCGCCAAGACCCGCAATCCCGGCTTCGGGCAGGGTAAAGGCCAGCGACAGGAACGAGCCCTGAAAGCCGAACACGTCCAGCACCAGACCAAAGGGCGCGCGATCCGCCTCGGTCTGGTTGCGGATCTGGCGCAAGGCAACCTCGCCAAGCGGGCAGTCGTGATAAAGTGCAAAGTCGTCGCTTAGCGGGGTCCGGGCGCTGGGCGCAATCTTGCCGGGCAGGGCAAGGGGACCCCGCCAAAGATCGGGACGCCAGACCCAGTCGGTCCCAAGCGGCATCCGGGGCAAGCCTGCCGTAAGCCCCGGCAACGCCAGGCGGTCATCTGCCATTTGCAAGACCACGTCGATCTGCCGCCGCAAAGCCCGCGCCTCGCCGCGCAGCCGATGCAGGGCGGCGACATCGATCCTGGCCGCCGCCTGGGTTTGTTTTGCCCAGTAGCCGGCGGCCCGGCCAATATGCCAGCGGCCGATCAGACTGCCGATCCGGCCCGCCATGCCCTATTGGTCCATATAGATGTGGCTTTCCGCCTTTGCACCGGGATGCGTCACCGCCCCCCAGCGCGCGCCGCCGACCAGCTTTGCGAACTTGTGGATCGCCCCCGAGGTATAGGCGGTCTTGCGCGGACCTTTCCATTCGGCCTTGCGCTGGGCCAGTTCGGCATCCGTCAGCGCCACGGAAAGCTCGCCCGTCAGTGCGTTCAGCGTGATCAGGTCGCCGGTTTTCAGCAGGGCGATCGGTCCGCCATGCGCAGCCTCGGGGCCGACATGGCCGACACAAAAGCCGCGCGTCGCCCCGCTGAACCGGCCATCGGTGATCAGCGCGACCTTTTTGCCCATGCCCTGGCCGGAAAGGGCGGCGGTGGTCGACAGCATTTCGCGCATGCCGGGGCCGCCAGCGGGGCCTTCGTTGCGGATGACGATGACCTCGCCTTCCTTGTAGGCGCGGGCCTTCACCGCCTCGAAGGCGTCTTCCTCACATTCGAACACGCGGGCCGGGCCGCTAAAGACCTGCTCGGCCTCACTCATGCCTGCGACCTTCACGATGGCCCCGTCGGGGGCCAGGTTGCCCTTCAGCGACACCACGCCACCGGTTTTGGTGATGGGCGACCCGATGTGATAGATCACCCTTCCATCCGCTTCGCCGCGGATTTCCTCAAGGCTTTCGCCCAGCGTCTTGCCGCTGGCGGTGATGCAATCGAGGTGCAAAAGCCCCTCTTTTGCCAGTTCCTTCATCACCACGGCGACGCCGCCAACCTCGTGCAGGTCCTTGGCGACGTATTTGCCACCCGGGCGCAGGTCGACGAAATAGGGCGTGTCCTTCATGCAGGTGGCCACGTCAAAGAGGTCAAAGTCGATCCCGGCCTCATTCGCCAGCGCGGGCAGGTGGAGGGCGGCATTGGTGCTGCCCCCCGTGCAACCAACCACGCGGGCGGCGTTTTGCAGCGATTTCAGAGTCACGATATCCCGCGCGCGGATGTTCTTTTCGATCAGGTGCATGACGGCGACACCCGATGCCTCGCCATACTGGTCGCGGCTTTCATAGGGTGCGGGCGCGGAGGAGGAATTGAGCAGCGCCAGACCAATCGCCTCGCTCACACAGGCCATCGTGTTCGCCGTATACTGCGCGCCACAGGCCCCGGACGAGGGGCAGGCCACCCGCTCCATGATCTCAAGCTCGGCATCCGACAGGTTGCCAGCCTGGTGCTTGCCCACGGCTTCGAACATGTCCTGTACGGTGATGTCGCGGCCCTGATAGCGGCCCGGCAGGATGGACCCGCCATAGATGAACACGGACGGCACGTTCAGCCGCACCATCGCCATCATCATCCCCGGCAAGGATTTGTCGCAGCCCGCAAGGCCCACGATCGCGTCATAGCAATGCCCGCGCATGGTCAGTTCGACCGTGTCGGCGATGGCATCGCGGGAGGCCAGCGACGACCGCATCCCCTCGTGCCCCATCGCAATCCCGTCGGTCACGGTAATGGTGGTAAATTCCCGAGGCGTGCCGCCGCCCTTTTTCACCCCGTGCTTCACGATCTGCGCCTGACGGTTCAGGGCGATGTTGCAGGGTGCCGCTTCGTTCCAGCAGGTGGCAACGCCAACCCAGGGCTGGTGAATCTCTTCTTCCGTGATGCCCATGGCGTAGAAATAGCTGCGGTGCGGGGCGCGCGCCGGGCCTTCGGTCACATGGCGGCTGGGAAGCTTCGACTTGTCAAAACGCTGGTTGGTCATGGCTTTTCCTTGCGTCAACTGGCTTTGGCTGCAGGGATAAAGACCCCGCCGCCAAGGGGCAAGGCGATTTGCAGGGGCGCGGGCCTTAGCCCCCGTTCAGCGCCACGGTGGCCGAGCGCATGACCCCGTCAAGCGCCAGCCGCAAGGTATCAACGCTGCTGACATAGGTCGCAAGCGGGTCGGCCAAGGCAGGCACCATTACCGAAAGCCGGGGGGCCAGCGTATAGATCCCGGTGCCGATCATCGCGATCGTCATGACCGTCAGAAAGCCGCTGCGGAAACCGGCCCTGCGGTCTGCAGCGTCGGCAAGGTCGGTCTGCTCTGACCGGACGGTTTCGGTCGGGCGCAGGGTCGAGTTGATCTCTTCCACGTCGGGCAACAGGTCGCGTCTGGCGGCCGGTCGCGGCGCATCGTCCCCGGCAAGGGCCAAGGCGGCGGCGCTTTGGCGATCTGGTACTGCGGTGTCGACCCCAAGCTCGGGCTGGCTTTCAAGGGGAACGGCGATGCCCCGGCGCACCAGCGCCTCACGCTCGGCCTCTTCGCGCAGAATGGACAGAACGCTGCCATCCGTCACATAGGCGTTGCCGGGCGGGGCGGCGGTGGGGGCAGCGGCGGGCGGCGAGAAGCTGTCGGTATCGAACTCGTCGTCGTCGAAGTCCTCGTCGTAAAAGTCCGCATCCTCGGGATCATCTTCGCCCGTCACGGTGCTGGAGGGGTGCGACAGGTGGGCCCCGGGCGGGGCGGACTGGTCGGGTCGGTCCGCTTCGGCGAGGGGTGCTGGTACTTCACCCATCGCGTCGGGATCGTCTGTCAAGGCCTGCGCCAGCGCGGCTTCGGCGTCGTCGACCGGCAGGGCTTCGGGTTCTGGGTCTGGCAGGTCCGAAGGCGGCATTTCAAAGACCGTATCCTCGGCCAGGGGGGCGACCTCGGCATCGATTTCGGCGACCGGATCTGGCTTTGGACTGGTCTGCGCCTCTCCAGCCAAGGGGGGATAATCGGTCTGCGGGCGTTGAAAGAACCAGGCATGCCCGCAACTTGCGCATTGCACATCCCGACCGCTGTCCGGGATCGCATCCTCGGGTACTTCGTACGTCGCCGCACAGTTTGGGCAGACCAAGCGCATTCTTATCCCTCAAAGCCTGTTCCCGGCCTTCTGGAGGGTGTTGTAAACCCTAATTCCTGTTGTTCCAAGGCTTTGTCGCGTATAGTTGTGTAATCCAAGGCCTCTGTGCGATCAAAAGCGCAGGTAGCGTGCGCGCCCAAATCGGGAAATTGTACAGTCAGACCGGTAATCCGGGCGGGGAATGTCGTGATCGCCTTCGAGAATGCAGCCTACAGCTATGGCGGCGGCGAGCTTTTGACCGATGTCTCGCTGCGTCTTGCGCCGGGATCCTTCCATTTCCTGACCGGCCCCTCTGGCTCAGGCAAATCGACGTTGCTGAAGCTTGCTTATGCCGAACTGGTGCCGACCACCGGGCGCGTGACCCTGTTTGACCGCGACGTAACCAGCCTGTCGCGCGATGATGTCGCCCGGTCGCGCCGGCGGATCGGCATCGTGCATCAGGACTGCCGGTTTCTGGATCACCTGACGCTGGCGGCGAACATGGCGCTGCCGTTCACCGTGGCAGACCGGGAAAGCGATCCGCAAGACCTTGATGATCTTCTGGCCTGGGTGGGGCTCAAGCATCTGTCCGGGGCCTTGCCGCCGCAGCTTTCGGGCGGTGAGCGTCAGCGCGCCGCCCTGGCCCGCGCGGTGATCGTCGACCCTGACGTGATCCTGGCGGATGAACCCACCGGCAACGTCGACTGGGAGATGTCCTTGCGCATCCTGACCCTCCTGGTGGAACTGAACCGCATGGGCAAGACGATCCTGGTGGCAACGCATGACCTGAACCTGATCCGGCAGGCCAAATCGCAAATCCAGACGCGGGTTCTGCGGATCGCCAAGCACCGGATCCAACTTGCCGGGGCCAATTTGTGAAGCCGCCAGCCGCCAAACCTGCAAGTTCGGCGACCCGCGCCGTGCAGGTCGTGCCGCCGTCCGGCCCAACCGCCTGGCTGACCACGTTCACCGCCGGGGCGATGACATTCCTGTGTGTCTTTGCGCTGGCCCTGTCGCTGGCCTCTGGCCGTCTTGCCGATCGCTGGTCCGAGGCGCTTGCGCGCACTGCGACAATCCGCCTGTCTGCCCCAGCCGAACAGGTTGACCTGCAGACCGATGCCATCCTGTCGGTTTTGTCCACCACCCCCGGCGTCGCCAGCTTTCGCGTCATCGACGACGCCGAGGCGCGGGCCCTGCTGGAACCCTGGTTCGGCCCCGACCTGCCGCTGGAGGCTTTGCAGATCCCGCGCCTGTTTGAGGTGATGGAGGGCGACCCCCCCTATGATTCCGAAGGTCTGCGTCAACGCCTGCTGGCTGAGGCCCCGGGGGCGGTGCTGGACGACCATACCCGCTGGCACCGCCCTTTGGCCGAAGCCGCCGAACGCATCCGACTGTTGGGCATCCTGTCCATCGCCCTGATCGGGGCGACCATGGCGGCGATGATCACGCTGGCGGCCCGTGCCGCACTCGCGTCCAACGCCGAGGTGATCCGGGTGCTGCGGCTGGTGGGGGCCAAGGACAGCTACATCGCCCGCGCCTTTGTGCGCCGCTTTACCCTGCGCGCGATGACCGGGGCGGCGATCGGGGCGGCGGCGGGCACGGCGGGGGTGGCAGCGCTGCCGGTCGCCGATGCCGCGGGCGGGTTCCTGACGGGCTTGGGCTTTAGCGGCACGGGCTGGCTTTGGCCGCTGATCCTGCCGCCCCTGGCCGGGCTGGTCGCATTTTCCGCCACCCGCCGCGCGGCACTGCTCAAGCTGAAAGAGCTGACGTGACCGCGCTGCGCTGGGCTTTGTCGCTGGTCTTTGTGGTGCAGATGTATCTGGTGATGGCCCTGGTCGCGCTGGTCTTTGCGCCCTGGGCCCTCTGGTCACGCCGGGGCGCGCGCTTTGCGATGCAGGCCTATTGCGCCTGGGTCTTCTTCAGCCTGCGCCACCTGTGCGGTCTGACCTGCGAGGTGCGCGGCCAGCCCCCGACTGGCGAGGCGCTGATCGCGGCCAAGCACCAAAGCTTCCTCGACATCCTGGCGATCTTTCATGCCGTGCCCTCGGGCAAGTTCATCATGAAGCGGCAACTGATCTATGCGCCGTTTCTGGGCCAGTATGCCCTTCGCATCGGATGTGTGCCGGTGAACCGGGGCAAGCGTGGCCAGGCGGTGGCGCAGATGAAAGCCGATGTCGCGGCCGGGGCGACCGAGCCGGGGCAGCTGATCATCTATCCCCAAGGCACGCGGGTCGCGCCGGGGGCAACGCTGCCCTACAAGGTCGGGACTGGCGTTCTGTACGAACAACTCGCCCAGCCCTGCCATCCGGTGGCCACCAATGTCGGCCTTTTCTGGCCCAAACACGGCATCCTGCGCCGCCCCGGTGTTGCGGTGGTGGAATTCCTGCCCCCGATCCCGCCCGGCCTGCCGGTGCCCGAGTTCATGGCCCGGCTTGAGGATGCGGTGGAAGGTGCCTCGAACCGGTTGCTGGGTGAGGGCGGGTTCAAGGGCTAGCGGCGTCGATCCGCCGAAAGCTGACCGCCAGCACTGACAGAAACCGCCGAAAGAACGCCGCCTCCGAACGGCTGGGGTCAGCACCCGCATCACCCTGCCTTTGCGCAAGGTCGCGCAGAAGGGCGATCCGATCAGGGGCGATGACGCCAAGGGCACGGCCCCCTCCCTCGCGCAGCAGATAGGCGTCGGCGACCGCTTCGACCAGCGGATAGGCCCTGGCCCGGTCTGGCAGGGTCGCCCCCAATAGCGTCGCCAGATCGGCCAGCGACATATCTGGCAGGCGGCGGGCCAGACCCGACGGCCAAAGCGCCGGGATGCGGTGCTGCGCGATGCGGGTACGGTATTGCGCGGCCAGAAACTCGCCAAAGGGCAAAGCCGGGCCCTGCCGCCCCTCCTCGGCATAAAGTGCGGTCAGGAGCGGGTCGGGCGGCAGATCGTCCAGCGGCATCGGCTCGACCTTGCGGCCGACGAGACTGGCGGTGACCACGGCAAAGCCCGGCGGAAAGCCGACCAGCGACGGCAGGGCGACATCGGTCAGCCCCCCCCCTGGCCCGGTCATCCGGGTGGTCGCGCTGACATGCAGATGCCCCCCGGCGTGCCAGTCCAGCCCCGCCGCGATCAGCGCCTGCCCCACCGCTGGCGCTGGTGTGCGCCTGGCAAAGGCGGTCTGGCCGAAAAGCGCCAGTTCCGACCCATCCCCGTCCTGAAACGGGTCCAGCACCGGGTAGTGCGACACCGTCACCAACACCTTGCCCAAGGCGCGGGCGCGGGCGGTGACGCTGGCGATCCAGGGCAGAAGGAACGGCTTGACCTGGAGGATCGCGGTCCATCCTGCATCAGCCGGGCCAAGAAACGCCTTCTTGCGCGCCGGATCGCGGCGACCGGGCCGGGGCTCGAATACATTGGCGTCGATCAACAAGAGCCAAAGCCCTGGTTCCGGCTCCACCAGGTATGAGGCATCCATCAGCCGGTGCTGCACCGACCCGTCGGCGGCCACGGCGTCAAACATCCGGTCCTGTGGCAGGTCGCTGGTGCCAAAGGGCGTTTCCCAATGCACATGCCAAGCTTGGCGGAACAGGCCAAAGGCGGCCATCGGCAGCAGGGCGGCGGGCATCCCGTCGCAGCGCATCGCCGGGGTGACGACGGCTGTAGGGTCCTGAGCCGGGTCGCTGGTGACCAGCACGCTTTGCCCCGGTGCGGTGACCAGCCGGTTCGAGACATGCTTGCCAAGCGGTCCGAACAGATCGTGGTTGCCGGGAATGGCGTGAAAGCAAAGCCCGTGCCGGTTTTGGTAATCCTGCAGCAAAAGCGCCAGCCGCCGGGTCGTCTCGACCTGGCCATCATCGGTATAATCCCCGGCCAGGATCACCTGACGGACACCTGCAGCCACGATCCGGTCGAGGGCCGCCCGCAGCGCTGCCGCACTTTCGTTGACCGCGCGGGGGGCGGTCACCACCTCGGCCCAACTCCGCAGGGCCAACCTGTCGCCACCCAGCAGAACCCCGACCCCGCCGAAATCGCCCTTGGGATCATGGAAATGCGCATCTGCAACAAGGGCGACGCGAAAGGGCCCGCCCTCTGGCATCAGCCAAGCTTGCGATACAGGAAATAGCGGTCGGCATCGACCCCCTCGGGCAGGGGCAAGACCGCAAACGCCGGATGCGTCAAGGGCAGGCCCGAGGCGGCAATCCCCCCCGGCCCCAGCAATGCCGCTGCCAGGTCGGGCAGCCAGATCAGGGTCTGCGCGTCGCGGTCGGGATAGCCGGTGCCGATATCGGCATGCACCAGCGCCGCCCCCTGCCCGACAAAGGTCTGTGCCGTCACCGCAATCTCGCCCAGAACCAGATCCTCGGGCGGCGGAGTGGACGAAGCATGCGCCGCCAGCGCCCGGTCAAAGGCGATGATGCGGCGGTCGGGGAAAAGCCCCCTCAGATGGCTGTAGGTGCGCCCGTTGCCCAGACCTATTTCAAGTACCGCCCCGGTGGGCGGCATGGCCAGCCCCCGCGCCAGATGGTTCAGGACATCGCGCTGCGCCGTCATGCTGCGGATGAAGCTGTCGAGGCGGCTCATGCATCCCCCCTTATGCCTTGAAGATATGCGAGGATTTGATGCCCAACCGGCCAAAGACGTTGCGAGTGTCGATGATCAGCGGCGACCAACGGGCCAGCGCCGCGTAGTCCAACCCATCATGATCGGTCGAAATCAGGACCGCGTCAAAGGCCTTGACCGTGGCTTTGTCCAGATCGGTCGACCTCCGGCCCCTTAGCTTGCCATAAGCGCGGGTCGGTGGAACCTCGGGCACATGCGGGTCGTGAAAGGCTGCCGTGCCGCCACGCTCTTCGATCAGTTCGATCAGCTTCAGCGACGGGCTCTCGCGGATGTCAGGCACGTTCTTCTTGTAGGCGAGCCCGATCACCAGCACCTTTGAGCGGCTGAGCGCACGTCCCGCGAACTGGTCCAGCGCTTCGGCCAGCCGGGTGACCACATGGCGCGGCATGGCAGAGTTGATCTCTCCCGCCAGTTCGATGAAGCGGGTGGTCAGCTCATACTCGCGCGATTTCCAGGTGAGGTAAAAGGGATCGATCGGGATGCAGTGCCCGCCCAGGCCGGGACCAGGGTAAAACGGCATATAGCCGAAGGGCTTGGTCTTGGCGGCGTCGATCACCTCCCAGATGTCCACGCCCATCGCCTCGTAGATGACCTTAAGTTCATTTACGAGCGCGATGTTCACCGCGCGAAACACGTTTTCGGTCAGCTTGACCGCCTCGGCCGTGGCGGTGGTGGACACCGGCACCGTGGTCGCCACCACCGCGCCGTAAAACGCCTGCATCAGCGCGCCCGCTATGGGCCCGTCGCCTGCGATAACCTTGGGGATCGAAGAGGTGTCAAAAGCGCGGTTGCCGGGGTCTTCGCGTTCGGGGGAAAAGCCCAGGTAGAAATCAGTGCCCGAACGAAGGCCGGTTTCCTCTAGCACCTGTTTGACCGGGCCGTCGGTCGTGCCGGGATAGGTGGTGGATTCCAGCACGATCAACTGGCCGGGGCGCAGGGTGCGGGCGATGTCCTGGCAGGTGCGGGTCACATAGGAAAGGTCAGGCTCACGGTGCTTGGTCAGGGGGGTCGGCACACAGATCACGATGACATCGCACGCCCCGAGCGCCGCAAAGTCGCCGGTTGCGGCAAAGCGACCGGCGTCGACCTCTTGGGCCAGGATCTCCTGAGGCACCGCCTCGATGTAACTTTCGCGGGCCTTGATGGCGATGATCTTGGCCGGGTCGGTGTCAAAGCCGGTCACGGTAAAGCCCGTCCGCGCCACGGCCATTGCCAAGGGCAGGCCGACATAGCCAAGTCCAATAACGCCCACGCGGGCTTGGCGGGCCTCGATTAGGGACAGAAGGGACACCATCGCTCCGATGCGCAAGGCTGCAGGTTTCGGGATGCGGCAGTTTCAACGGGCTGTCAAGCTGGACGAAAACACGATTTCGCTGTTGCACGACCAGCCGATTGCGCATGGTTTGTAGTGGAGAGACCCCGGTTCCGGACCTTGCCCGATGCCTGCCCCGCCCCGACCGCTGAACATCGCCTTTTACGCGCCCCTCAAGGCGCCAGACCATCCTGTGCCCTCGGGCGACCGGCTGATGGCGCGGATGCTGGTGGCCTGTCTTCGGGCTGCGGGGCACAGGGTCACCGTTGCCTCTAACCTGCGCGCCTATCTGGGGCGGTCGGATGATGTGGCGGGTTGGGGTGCCCTGCAAGACGCTGCCAGGGCCGAAATTGCCCGCATCGAACGGGAGTGGGCAATTGCCGCCCCCGATCTGTGGTTCAGCTATCACCCCTATTACAAATCCCCCGATCTGATCGGCCCGGCGCTGGCGCACAGGTTCGGCCTGCCTTGGGTGACCTGTGAGGCGTCCTATTCCGCCCGCCGCAATCTTGGCATCTGGGCTGAGATGCAGGCCCTTGCGCTGGATATGGTCAAGGGGGCGGCGCTGAACCTGTGCCTTACCGACCGCGACCGGGCGGGTCTGGTGGCGGCAGCGCCGGGGGTTTCGGTGGCGCGCTTTCCCCCCTTTATTGACGCCAGCCCCTTTGCCGCCCCCCCTGCACCCGAACCGGGGCATCTGGTGACGGTCGCGATGATGCGGGCGGGCGACAAGCTGGACAGCTACCGGTTCTTGGCCCGCGCCCTTGCCCTTTTGCCGAAAAGCCTTGACTGGCGGCTGTCGGTGGCCGGCGACGGGACCGAGCGGGCTGAAGTCGAGGCCCTGTTTGCCGGACTGCCGCCAGGCCGCATCAACTGGTTGGGCCAGCTGTCCCGTGATGCGGTTGCGGTGCTGTTGTCACGCGCCGCCCTTTACGTCTGGCCTGGCTTTGGCGAGGCTTATGGACTGGCCTATCTGGAGGCCCAGGCCGCAGGCGCGCCCGTGGTGTCGCAAGCGGTGGCCGGGGTGCCCGAGGTGGTCGCCGCTGGCCTGACCGGGGTCTTGACGCCCGAGGGCGATGCCCCGGCCTTTGCTGCGGCGATTGCAACCCAGCTAAGCGATGCGGCCTTGCGGGGGCGGATGGCTGTGGCAGCCAGGGACCGGATGCTGCAACAGCACGACATGGTGGGCGCGGCGCAGCGGCTGGACGCGCTGCTGCAAGGGGCTGTCAGATGACAAACGCCTTTCTTCGTGCGCTTGACCATTGCGCCGAGGCCGGCAAACCCGTCCGCCTGTGGCTGCGCGACGATGACGCGGTGGTCCCCAGCCCGGCGCTGAACCAATTGCTGGCGATGACGGACGGGCTGCCGGTCACTCTGGCGGTGATCCCGGCCTTTTCCGGGCAGGCGCTGGCCGACCGGCTGGCGGATGCGCCGGGGGTCGGTGTCGCCGTGCATGGCTGGTCGCACGCAAACCACGCCCCAGCGGGGGAAAAGAAGCAAGAGCTTGGCCCGCATCGCCCCGTGGCCCAGGTGCTGGCGGATCTTGCGCGGGGCCATGCGCATCTGCACGCCCTTTACGGTCCACGCCTGGTGCCGGTGCTGGTGCCGCCTTGGAACCGAGTCGCGCCCGGCGTGGCAAGCGCCCTGCCCGGCATCGGCTTTCGTGCGCTTTCGGTGTTCGGGCCCGCCAAGCCCGCGCCTTTGCCACTGATCAACACCCATGTGGATCCGATCGACTGGCACGGCACCCGCAGCGCGCGACCCATTACGGTCCTGCTGGATGAGATGGCCGTGGCGGTCAAAGCGGGAGGCCCGGTGGGGGTTCTGACCCACCATCTGGTGCATGACGCGGCGATCTGGGAGTTTCTGGCCCAGCTTTTCGCGATGACACGGGGGCATCCCGGCTGCCGCTGGGTTGCCCTGCCAGACTTGATCCAGGACGCCTGACCTAGCCCCTTGCGGCCAAGTGGTCGCGCAGAATCCTTGCCGTCTCACGCGCGCCGTCCGTGGCGACAGGCAGGGCGGTTTGCAGCAAAGGCGCAGCAAGCGCGTGGCGGATGGCGGCGGCCATATCCTCGGGGGTCACAGCATCGCTGCTGAGCACCGACACCCGCCCTGCGCGTGCCAAAAGCGCCGCGCGGTCGGCCTGTTCGGTTTCGCCCTGCGCGGAGTAGGGCACCAACAGTGCCCGGCAGCCCGCCTGCAAAATATCGCCGACCGTGTTGTACCCGGCCTGTGACACGGAAAGCCGCGCACCGGACATCAGGCTGGCCAGATCACGGCGAAACCGGTCCAGCGTCACATTGGGCGGGGTGGTGGCGGCCAGGGCATCAAACGCGGCCTGCGGCAGGTTCGGGCCGGTCAGGATGCACCAGCGGGCCAGATCGGGCATCATGGCCGCCGCCGCAATTGCGGCCCCGACCAACTCGCCGCCCACTGCGCCGCCCCCGGCCGAGACGATGACATCAAAGGCTTCGCTGGCAGGTGCGGGCGGGGCAGGACAGACGAGGCCAGTATAAACCACCTTGTCCGCAATCTGATCGGCCAGGGGAAAGCTGTCGCCCAGGGCGGCAAAAGCCGGGTCACCATGAATCAGCACCAGATCGAAATAGTCGCGAATCTGATCCACCGTTTCCTGGTTCCGGTCCAGCCGCCCACCTCTTTGCAAGATGTCGCGGACCGAGGCCGCCAAGAGCGGTCGGGGCCGGGCATCCCGGATCGCCTCCAGCAGGGGCAGAAGTTCAAACCGCATCTGGCGGCGGCCAAAAGGGAAGGCCTCGGTGATGACGATGTCGGGCTTGATCTGCTGAAAGGCCGCAAGCAGCATATCGCGGCGAGCCGCCAGATAGGCATCATCGGCGGGGCGGCCCTCGGCGTCGTAAAGCCCCTTGAACCCGCCATCGGCCACCGCGACGGGCGGCAGGGCCAGGTGCGCAATTTCTGGCTCGGGAAAGCCCGGCACGGGCAGGCCGCCGGTGACCAGCGTCACCTCCATGCCGCTGTCGATAAGCGCGCGGGCAATCCGGCTGGCGCGGGCCAGATGGCCGATGCCCAACAGATGCTGCACATAAAACAGGACGCGATGACCGCTCATTCCGGGAACCCCTCCTGGGCAAAAAGATCAACCAGTTGCGCCACGCTGGCGTGATAATCAAGCCGGTCACGCACCAGGGCGGCAGCGGATTTGCCATAGGCGCTGCGCAGGGCCGGTTGGCTGACGGCCTGTTGAAGCGCCTTGGCAAGGGCTTGCGGGTCATCGAGCGGGACCAGCCAGGCAGTCTGGCCTTGGGTAAAGACCTCTGGAATGGCCGAGATCGCGGTGGTGACCGAGGCAAGGCCTTGACTTGCCGCCTCGACCAGAACGTTGGGCAGACCATCGCGGTCGCCGTCGGGGGTGATCCGGCAGGCCAGGGTAAAGAGGTCGGCGGCGCGGTAGGCGGCCAGCACCTCGGCTTGGGTGACTGCGCCGCGCCAGGTCATGCGGTCCGCGATGCCCAGCCGTTCGGACAGCGCCTGAAGCGCGTTGCGGTCCGGGCCACCGCCCAGATGATCGAACCGCCAGGCCAGATCGCGGGGCAAAAGGGCAAGCGCCGCAAACAGGATGTCATAGCCCTTTTTCGCCACCGCCCGCCCCACCGAGACGATGCGCACCGGGTCTTGCGGGTCTGACCCGTCGCGTTCGCCCCGATCACCGGAAAAGGGCGGGAAGCGGTCAAGGTTCAGGCCATGGTAACTAAGATATACTCGGCCCGGATCCGGGGCGAGGGACCCCAGATGCGCCTGCCCGGAGGCCGTACAGGTCACGGTCCAGCGCGCGCGCGACAGCTTGCCCGCAAGCTCCCACGCGGGCGAGGTCCAGATGTCCTTGGCATGGGCTGACACGGTCCAACCAACCCCCCGCATCTGCGCCGCGTAATCGGCGACCGAGGCCGGGGTATGGATGAAATGCGCATAGATCATCCGACCGCCCACGGGCCATTCGGCCACCAGAACCGCCGCCTGCCCAAAGCGGCGCACCCGGTTTGGGGTGAGATCGCGCCGCAAATCGCGCAGGAAAGCCCGAAAGGCGGGCCAGAACCCAGGCAGCCGCGCTGCCCGCCACAAACCGCGCAGAACCCGCAGCGGCTCTTGGTAAAGGTACTCTGGCAGGTACATGACCGGTGCGGTGATCTCGTCATGCACGGCGTGGCGCTTGGTGTCGGTCGGGCGGCGCAGCGACACGATCGCCAGGTCAAGGCCCGCAAGCTCCAGCCCGCGCAATTCCTGGGCGACAAAGGTTTCCGACAGGCGCGGATACCCCTTGACCACCACGACCAGTCGCGGGCGCGGGCCAGTTTGCAGTCTGGTCACGTCGCGAACCGCAGCACGTCTTTATGGGCAAGCCGGGTGCGCAGGTCCCGTCCCACCAGCCGCGAGATGTTGGTCAGCCCTTCCAGTTGCAGATCCGGCCGCGCCTTCGAGGGCGAGGGGCGGTGCGGCAAGGCGCGCAGGGCCGCCAGCATCCGCACCGGGTCATGCGCCTCTTCGGGCAGAAGCATGTCGATCATGCCAAGCTCGGCGGCGCGGGTGGCGCGGATCAGCTGTTCCTCGCGCGGGGTGGTGCGCGGCACGATCAGGGCTGGCTTGTCGAACGACAGAATCTCGCAATAGGTGTTGTAGCCGCCCATCGCCACCACGGCCCGCGCCCCGGCGATCAGCTCTTCCATCCTTGTGTCGAACTCGATCACCTCGACCTGGGGGATGTCCTGGCCCTTGGCCAGAAACTCGGCCCGCTGGTCGCCCGACATGAAGGGGCCGAGCACGATCAGCGCCTTTTGGTCCAGCGTCGGATCAAGAAGATAGGCGTTCATCACATCTTCGACCAGATCGGCGCCATCGCCGCCGCCACCGGTCGTGATCAGGATGTAATCCCCCTCGGGTCGGTGGGGCGACAAATCGTCGTGCAGGGCGCGGCGCTGCAGAAAGCCCACGAACTCCATCCGGTCGCGCAAGGTTTGCGGCACGGCAAGACCGGTCAGCGGGTCATGAAAGTCTGGTGGGCCGTACACCCAGATGCTGTCATAGGTGCGGTCGATCTTTTCCATGACATCGTTGCGCTTCCATTCGACGTCCAGAAGATGCGGCGCGTCCATCACCTCGCGCAGGCCAAGGATCAGCGTCGTGCCCTGCGACTTTAGGTAGTCCAGCGTCTCTTCAATCTCGCCGCGCAGACCCATCGGTTCCTTGTCGACAATGAAGATGTCGGGGGCAAAGGTTTCGGCGGTGTGGCGGATGATCGACCGGCGCATCTTGATCGTGTCCTGCACGTCGATGTGTTCGGACAGCGAGGTATATTCACCATTGCGCAGCTTGATCACGCTGGGGATCTTCACGAAATCGACGCGGGCGCGGTAGTCGAACGCCCCCGCGATCTGCGAGCCGGAGATGATCAGCACCATCAACCCGCTGAATTCTTCGACCAAGGCATGCGCGATGGTGCGGCACCGACGTAAATGGCCCAGCCCGAACGTGTCGTGGCTGTACATCAGGATGCGGGCATCGCCAAAGCGTTCGGTCATCATGGCTGGGTCATCCACCACCCAAAGGGGGTGCCGGTCAGGCGCGCTGCCGGCATTCGGTTACTTGTACGGATCAGCAGCATCACGAAGACCGTCGCCCAGGAAATTGAACGCCAGGATCACCAGGATAACCGGCACCACCGGGAACAAGAGCCACGGATAAAGCGCGATGATGTTGACGCTGCGCGCCTCTGTCAACAATATCCCCCAGCTTGAGATTGGCGCGCGAAGCCCGATGCCCAGAAAGCTCAGCGCGGTTTCCCCCAGGATCATCGCCGGAATGGTCAGGGTCGCGGTGGCGATCAGATGCGACATGAAGCCGGGCACCATGTGCCGCCCGATGATCCGCCCGCTTTTCGCGCCCATCAGCCGGGCGGCAAGGACGTAGTCTTCCTCACGCAGGGACAGAAGTTTTGATCTGACCGCGCGGGCAAGGCCAGTCCAGTCCAGCATGCCAAGGATGACCGTGATGCCGATATAGACCAGGATCGGGCTCCAGGTGACCGGGATGATCGCGGCCAGCGCCATCCAAAGCGGGATCGACGGGATCGACTGCAACACCTCGATCACGCGCTGGGTGACCGCGTCGAACCAGCCGCCGTGATAGCCCGCAAGGCCCCCGATCACGATGCCAAGCACAAAGCTGAGGGTGACGCCAAGGATGCCGATGGTCAGCGAGATGCGCGCGCCGTAGATCGTGCGCGACAGCACATCGCGGCCCAGCCGGTCGGTGCCCAGAAGGAACGCCTCACCCCCCTTGGCCGGGCACATCAGGTGAAAATTGCCGGGGATCACGCCCCAGAAGTCATAGCTGTCGCCCTGGCAGAAAAACCGCAACGGCTGCACGTCGGTTAAATCGTCGGTGTAGACGCGGCGCAAGGTCTCCATGTCCAGGGTCTGGTCGCGGCCATAGACGAAGGGGCCGATGAACGCACCCTCATGAAACAGGTGTACCGGCTGCGGCGGGCTATAGATGACATCGCTGTTGCGGGTGTCCTGGTGGTAGGGGGCCAGAAACTCGCTGATGAAAACGGTCGCATACATCAGAAACAGGAAAACGCCGCACCAATAGGCAACCTTGTGCTTGCGAAACTGCCACCACATCAACTGCCGCTGCGAGGCCTGGGCAAAGCGGGCCTGGGCAGAATTCTGCGCCTCGCCCTCGTTCGGGTCAAACGGCAAGTCGGATACGAAATGGCCCATCGGAGCGCCGGGTTCGGGCAGGGCGTTCTGGGTATTGCTCATTTGCTGCTCCCTGCGCCAAGGCGGATGCGTGGGTCAAGGAAGGCAAGTGCTATGTCCGAAATCAGCACCCCGATCACCGTCAGGAAGGCCAGAAACATCAGGAACGATCCGGCCAGATACATGTCCTGGCTTTGCAAGGCGCGGATCAGCATCGGTCCGGTGGTTTCCAGGGACAGCACGATCGCGGTGACCTCCGCGCCCGATATCATCGCGGGCAGGATCGACCCGATGTCCGAGACGAAGAAATTCAGCGCCATCCGCAGCGGATATTTCCGCAAGACTTTTTTCGGATGCAGACCCTTGGCCTTGGCGGTGACGACATATTGCTTGTCCAACTCGTCCAGAAGGTTCGCGCGCAGCCGCCGCACCATCCCCGCCGTGCCCGCCATGCCGATGATCACCACCGGAATCCAGATATGCGACAGGATCGACTGCACCTTTTCCCAGCTGAGGGGTTCGTTCAGGTACTGGCGGTCCATCAGGTTGCCGATGGAAATGCCGAACCAGGTATTGGCGAAATACATCATCACCAAAGCCAGCATGAAGTTCGGCACCGCGATGCCGATCAGGCCCAGGAAGGTGAGCCCATAGTCACCCCAGCTATATTGATGCGTCGCCGAATAGATCCCGATGGGAAAGGCCAGCGCCCAGGTGAAGAGGATGGTCAAGACCGAGAGAACGATGGTGAGCCACAGCCGGTCGCCGACCACCTCGTTCACCGGGAGGCGGTATTCGAAGGAATAGCCGAAATCACCGGTCAGCATGCCGCCCGCCCAGTTCAGATAGCGGATCACCTGCGGCTGATCGAACCCGTAGCGTTCGCGCAACATCTCAATCTCGGCCAGGTCGGCGTCTTCGCCCAGCGCCTGCAATTCCGCGATATGGCTCTCAAAGAAGTCGCCCGGCGGCAGTTCGATGATCAGAAACACCAGGATCGAGATCAGGACCAAAGTCGGGATCATCGTCAGGACGCGCATGAAGATGTAGCGGATCATGCCCTAGGCCTTTTCATAAAAGAAAGTGTCGGGCAGGTAGGCCCCCAGATAGCTGGTCGGGATGAAACCGAACAGCGCCTCGTCGGGGATGTTGCGCAGACGGGCGGACCTGACGATCGGCTGCAAGGCCCCGTTGATCGTGCCAATGGTAAAGACCTGATCTGCGCGCAAGGAAAGCATCTTGTCCCAGATCAGGGCGCGTTCCGCGGTACTGGTGCTTTGCCGCCAGGCGTCCAGAAGGGTCACAAGCTCCAGCACCTCGGGCATGTCGGGGGCGTCGCCTTCGGTCTTGCCGGATGCATACCAGGCACCCCAGACCGGCCATTGCAAATGGTCGGGCATCGTCGGGGCCAGATGTTCGGGCGACATTTCGGCACTTGGCACGCCGTTATCAAGGCCGGTCCAGACCGACATCTGCACCTCACCGCCCAGGGCGCGGCTGCGGAACACGTCGCGCTGCGAGACGCGGGTATAGATCGCGATGCCCACGTCGCGCATGTGGTCGCGGATCAGTTCCAGCACGTCCGTCTCCAGCGTGCTTTCGCCCGAGGATTCGACCACGATCCCGGCCTTTCTGCCATCGGGCAAAAGCCGGATATTGCCGCCGCCGCGTTCGGTAAGGCCGATCTCGTCCAGAAGGGCGTTGGCCAGATCGGGGTCATACTGCGCCCAGGCCGTGGCGTATTCGGGCTTGAAGAGGGGGCTTTCCGGCAGCACCGTATCGGCACTTTCGCGGGCGAGGCCAAAGTAGATCACCTTGTTCAACTCGGCCCGGTTGATCGCGACCGACATCGCCCGGCGCATCCGCACGTCTTGGAAAAGCTTGCGCCAGACCGGATCGCTGCAGTTGAGGTTCGGCAAGAGTGCCACGCTGGAGCCTTGCGTCCGCCGCCAGAGCGATACCTTGAGCGGGTGGATTTTCTCGGCCTGTTTCAAGAGCGTATAATCCGGGAAATCGACACCGGTGGTCTGCAGGTCACTCTCCCCGGTCGCGGTCTTGGCCGAGATGATCTCGGAGGAGGCGACATCCAGCACGATCCGGTCTAGGTAGGGCAGCTGGTTGCCCGCCTGATCGACGCGGTGGAAATAGGGGTTGCGTTCAAAGATGAACTGTTCGGACGGGGGGGCGGTGCGGGGACGCCAAGCCTCCAGCGTGGGCAGATCGGGGTTTTCCGGGCGGTTCGACCGTGACATCTTCTGGTGCAGGCCCTGCCAGTCATCGACGCTGTAGGTCTCGATGAACTCGGCCAGTTTTTCTTCGGTCTGATGCTTGGCGTGGAACTGGCGCAGGTAAGCGCCGGGCATGAACAGGACCAAGGGCAGGGGTGCCGCGATCTTGGGCAGGAAATCGGGTGAGGGGGTGGCAAAGGTGTAGCGGACCGTGAGGGGGTCTAGTACCTCGAACGTTGCCACAACACCGTCTGAAGTCAGCTCCACCGGGGGGCCGCTGCGGTACAGGTCGGGGTTGTTCAGGACATCGGTCCAGCAATAGGCAAAGTCGTCGGCGGTAAAGGGGCTGCCGTCCGACCAGCGGTGACCCTCGCGCAGGTGCAGCGTGTAGATCCGGTTTTCCACCACATCGCAGGCGGCCAGAATGTCAGGTTGCAGGTTGCGGTCGGCGTCATAGCCCATCAGCCGGGAATAGCCGTTCATCGGGATCAGACGGACATCGCGCTGCCCGCCGATCAGCATCCGCACCGTACCGCCATGCACGCCGGTTTCGCGGCCCATGCCGGGCAGGTTGATGACACGAGGGTTCAGGGGGATACGGTCAGCCATCGGGGGCAGGGTGCCTGCGGCAAGGTCCGCCTCGAACAGGGGCGCATCGGCAAAGGCGCGGCCTGCAAGCAGCGTCGAGGCAAGCAGCCCAAGCGTGGTGCGCCGGGTGATGCGGGGGGTGATCATGGCCGGACCTCGCTGGCGTTGGCCGACTGTTGCGCAAGCACGAAATGGCCAGCCCCCAGGTCAAGCGGTGCCATCGCCGCCTGTCGCTTGTCGCCGAACTGAAACGCCTTGGCCCAGCCATCGCTGGCGTCGGCACTGGTTCGGCCGGCGGCGGCAAAGTCTAGCTGCCGGTCAAGGTCCGGGTAGGGCACGGCGGCCAGAAGCGCGCGGGTATAGGGGTGGACGGGGGCCTGCATGATCACCTCACGCGGGGCCATCTCCACGATGCGACCAGCCCACATCACCGCCACCCGGTCGGCCATGTAATCGACCACGGCAAGGTTGTGCGAGATGAACATGTAGGTCAGCCCCAGATCCTTTTGCAGGTCCTTCAAGAGGTTAAGGATCTGCGCCTGCACAGACACGTCCAGGGCCGACACCGGCTCGTCGCAGATCATCAGCCCGGGGGCGAGGGCCAGCGCCCGGGCGATCCCGACCCGCTGGCGCTGCCCGCCGGAAAAGCTGTGCGGATAGCGGTGCCGGGCGGTCTGGTCCAGCCCGATGGTCGCCAAAAGCGCATCAACCGTCTGACGCCGCTGGGCGGGCGTGCCGCGGTGGTGGATATCCAGGGGTTCGGACAGGACATTGCCCACCGTCATCCGCGGCGACAGCGACGAGACCGGGTCCTGAAACACCATCTGCACCTGGGTGCGCAGACGCTGCAGCGCCTCACCCTTGGCGGCCAGCACATCGACCGGACCGGACCCGTCGTCATAGGTCACGGTGCCTGCATCGGGTGTCACGGCGCGCATCAGGATCTTGCTGACCGTGGTCTTGCCACAGCCGCTTTCGCCGACCAGCCCCAGACATTCGCCGCGCCGGATGTCAAAGCTGACCCCATCGACCGCGGGCACCGGAGGCGCTGACGATTTACCGATGTCCCAGGCCTGCGCGCGGGTGCGGAACGTCTTGGCCAGATCGCGCACCGACAACAGCACCTCTGGCAACCGCGCCTCTGGCCCCGGTCGGTCCTGCCGCGCCGGCGCCGCGATGGCCGCCATCAAATTCTGCCGATCGACATGGATATCCCGCAAAGGCTGCAGCCGGGTGCCCGCCGCCATGCCGAAACGTGGAACCGCAGCCATCAGACCCTTCAGATAGGGATGCTCGGGCCGACGGAAGATGGTGTCGACCGGCCCCGATTCCATGATCCGGCCCTGGTAGATCACCACCACCTCGTCGGCGATGTTTGCCACCACGCCAAGGTCATGGGTGATGAGCAGCACCGCCATGTCCAGCCGCTGCTGCAAGTCGCGGATCAGCGTCAGGATCTGCGCCTGAATGGTGACATCCAGCGCGGTCGTCGGCTCATCGGCAATCAAGAGGGACGGCCCGCAGATCAGCGCCATCGCGATCATCGCGCGCTGCCGCATGCCACCCGAAAGCTCGAACGGGTACATGTCGAACACGCGCGAGGGGTTGGAAAATCCGACCAGCGCCAGCATTCCCTCGGACCGGGAACGCTGTTCGGCGACCGAGGTCACGGAATGGATGCGTAACGCCTCGGAGATCTGGTTGCCCACGGTATGGAGCGCCGAGAACGACGTCATCGGCTCTTGAAAGATCATCCCGATCCGGCGGCCCCGGATAGAGCGGATGCGACGCCCGTCGCGGGGCAGGCCCAACAGCTCGACTGCGCCGCCGTTCAGGCTGGGGTCGCTGAACAGAACCCGACCGCTGACCCGCGCCTTTTGCGGTTGCAGACCCATGATCGTCTGGCCCAGCACCGATTTGCCTGACCCGGATTCGCCCACCAGCGCCGTGACCTTGCCGGGCAGCACCCGTAAGCCCACACCCTTCAGCGCCTCAAGCGGGCCGGTGGTCAGATCGAAACCGACCCTCAAATCCTCGATCCGCAGCAGGTCCATGCCGGGCCTGTCGACTTTAACGGTCATTGCATCCGGCTCCTTGCGGGTCTTTTGGGGCGCGCTGCAATCCGTGCCGTGCCCGAGTCGGTCCTATCACTAGCCGACGCGGAAATCGCTGTCTATTTCATTGGTCCCGGCTATCTTGCATCAAAATGATAGCTGACAGGGCGGGTGGCACTCGCGTCTATTCCATGCAAACGGCAGGTGTCGCAATGCAATCCTCCGACCTTGATACTTTTGTTTCGAGCCTGCCGGTATTCGCCGAGTTTTCCGACGTGGCCGATGTGTCCCGCTATCGCGCCATGCCCGAGGGTTGGGCGCTGGCGGTGGCCGATGTGGTGGACTCGGGCCGTGCCATCGCCGAGGGCAAGTACAAGCTGGTCAACATGGCAGGCGCGTCGGTGATCACGGCAGTGCTGAACGCGATGGGCAATCGTGACTATCCGTTCGTATTTGGTGGCGACGGGGCCGCGATTGCCGTGCCGCCTGACCAGCTTGACGCCGCGCGTGGGGCGCTGGCTGCCGTGGCCCGCTGGATCGCCGAGGATCTCGGGCTTCAGATGCGCACCGCGCTGTGCCCGGTGGCCGCGATCCGCGCGGCGGGTCGGGATGTGCAGATCGCCCGCTTGCAGGCCAGCGAGGACATGGCCTTTGCGATGTTCGCGGGCGGGGGCCTGGCCTGGGCCGAGGCCGAGATGAAGCAGGGCCGCTTTGTCGTGCCGATGGCCCCCGCCGGCACCCGCGCCGATCTGACCGGTCTGTCGTGCCGCTGGAATCCGGTGCAGGCGATGAACGGCCGGATTCTATCGGTGATCGTGGTGCCGGGGGTTCGCGACGATGCAGCCGGGTTCCGCGCGCTGGTGGCCGATGTGGTGACCCTTGCCAATGCGGCCGCGCGCACCGGCAACCCCCTGCCCGAAGCGGGGCCAAGGCCGGTGCTGCACTTTGGCGGCATGGAAGCCGAGGCCCGCGCGCAGCAGCCGCGGGGCAAACGGTTCCTGACCCGGCTGGGGGTCATCGTCGCCGTGGTCCTGACGGTGATCCTGCACCGCACCAACCTGACACTGGGTACCTTCAACGCCCGCGATTATAGCCGCGCCGTGATGCGCAACAGCGATTTTCGCAAGTTCGACGATGGGCTGAAGATGACGATCGATGTCACCGCCGCCGACCAGGCCCGGATCGAGGCGCGGCTGGACGAGGCAACCCGGGCCGGCATTTGCCGCTATGGGATGCACGCACAAGGCTCGGCGCTGATCACTTGCATCGTTCCCTCGCTGGTAAAGCGCGACCATATGCATTTCGTCGACGGGGCCGATGGCGGCTACGCGCAGGCGGCGGTCGTGCTGAAGGCCAAGATCCGCGCCGAAACCCAGGCTCCCGGCTTGCACGGCGCCGCCGGTTCGGCTTGAGTGTTGCAAATCTGCGCCCCCTGCGATCCGCGAAAGGTTGCCTGACCCGATGTTACATTCAAACCTGTCGCGCTACATCTGGACGCACACCAAACCGCAGCAGCTGTGGATCCTGATGATCGTCGCGGTGTCGATGGTCCCCTATTTCATGTCCTTCAACCTGCCGAAGATGATCGTGAACGGCCCGATCCAAGGCGACGGCTTTGCCGATCCGGACGCGACGCAGATTTTCGCCCGGGTGGCCTTTGATCTGCCTTTTCTGGGCAACGTCGTGCTTTATGACGGGGCCGAGCTGACGCGGATGGGCATGCTGATGGCCCTTAGCGGGGTGTTCCTGGCCCTGGTCGTCATCAACGGGCTCTTCAAATATTACATCAACATCTACAAGGGCAAGCTGGGCGAACGCCTGCTGCGCCGCATCCGCTTTACCCTAGTTGACCAGATCCTGCGCTTTCCCCCGGCCACCTTCAAACGCCTCAAGGGGGCAGAGGTGTCGAGCATGGTCAAGGACGAGGTAGAGCCCCTGGGCGGCTTTACCGGCGATGCCTTTGTGGCCCCCGCCCTGCTGGGGGGGCAGGCCTTGACGGCGCTGGCCTTCATCTTTGTGCAAAGCGTGCCCCTGGGGATCATCACGGCGGTCCTGGTGTCGGTGCAGGCGCTGATCATCCCCCGGCTGCGGCGCAGACTTCTGGTCCTGGGCCGCGAGCGCCAGTTGACCGCGCGGGAACTGGCCGGCCGGGTCAGCGAGATCGTGGAGGGGGTGGGCACGATCCACAGCTACGATACGTCGAACTACGAACGGGCTGACATCGCGAACCGACTGGGGCGCATCTTCAAGATCCGCTTCGACATCTATCAGTGGAAGTTTCTGGTAAAGTTCATCAACAATTTCCTCGCGTCGGTCACACCGTTCCTGTTTTACAGCCTTGGCGGCTATCTGGCGCTGAACGGGAAACTGGACGTGGGCCAGCTGGTGGCGGTAATCGCGGCCTACAAGGACCTGCCCGGCCCCCTGAAAGAGCTGATCGACTGGGACCAGCTGCGCCAGGATGTGCAGGTCAAGTATCAGCAGGTGATCAACCAGTTCGCGGTCGATGACATGATCGATCCCGTGTTGCAGGCGGTGACGCCCGCTGCCGCCTTGCCCCGGCTTGCGGCCCCGCTCTCGGCGGTGAACCTTAGCGTGGCCGACGACAGCAGTTCGGTCGCGCTGCAGCGGGTCAACTTTGCGATGGATCCGGGGCAGACGGTGGCGATCGTTGGCACCGCAGGCTCGGGCGCCGAAGTGCTGGCCGAGGCCCTGGCCCGCATCGTCTGGCCGACCGGCGGCAAGGTCATGGCGGGCGACGCCGACTTGCTGAGCCTGCCCGAATCGGTCACTGGGCGGGCCATCACCTATGCCGACAGCGACACCTTCTTTTTCTTCGGCACCCTGCGCGACAATCTGCTTTACGGCTTGAAGCACAGCCCTGCGGCTGCCTCTGGACCGCCGCAGGATTGGGCGCGCAAGGAATCGCTCCTGGCAGGCAACCCGCATTTCGACCCGACCAGTGACTGGATCGACTATGCCAGCATCGGGGCGACCGGCCCCGAAGGCCTGTTGCCGGCCGTGTTTGCCGTGCTTGATGCCGTCGTGATGACCAAGGATGTGCTTGATCTGGCGCTGCGGTCTACGGTGAACCCCACCGAACACGGCGATTTTGCCTCTCGGATCGTGGTGATGCGCCAGACGCTGCATGACACCCTGATCGCGCAAAACCTTGACGGGCTGATCGTGCCGTTCGAACCCGGTGCCTACAACCCCGAGGCCACGGTGATCGAGAACCTCTTGTTCGGCAACGCCAGTCTGCCAGAGTTCCGGGCAGGGGCGATCACCGCCAACCTCTATTTCCGCAAGGTCCTTGAGGAGCGGGGTCCGGACGACCAGAGTCTGGGCGACCGGCTTTTTGCCATGGGGGTCGAGGTGGCGCGCAACGCGGTCGAACTGTTCAGCGACCTGCCGGCGGATCACCCGTTCTTTCAGCAGCTGACCTTCATGACCGCGGATGATATTCCGGCCTATCAGTTGCTGTTGCAAAAACTTGACGGCACGGCTTCCGCCCCGTCCGAGGACGACCGCGCGGCGATGATCCGCCTCAGCTTTGACTACATCGAACCTCGGCACCGCTTTGGCCTTTTGACCGCCGATCTGATGGCGGCGATCGTGGCGTTCCGGGCGGTTTTCCTTGGCGCTCTGCCCGATGACCTGCGCCAGGGGATCGAGCCCTACGATCCTGACCGCTACATCGTGTCTGGCACACTTTTGGACAACATGCTGTTCGGGCGGATCAGCCAGAAGTACCGCGACGGCTCTGACCGGATTTACGCTGCCGTGGCCGAGCTTTTGCCCAGGCTGGGGCTTTACGACACCGTGCTGGCCGTGGGCCTTGATTTTCACGTCGGCGCGGGTGGCAAGCGGCTGACCACGGCGCAACGGCAAAAGCTAAGCCTGGCGCGGGCGCTGATCCGCCGGTCGGAGTATTACATCTTCAATCGACCGCTTTCGGCGCTGGACGTCCGGATGCAACAGCAGCTCTTGAGCAATGCCCTGGGCTTTTTGCGCGCCAACGGTCGCGACCCGGGGATTGCATGGGTGGTTTCCGTGCCCAGGATGGCCGAAGGGTTTGACCTCGTCGCGGTGTTTGACTGTGGCGGATTGGTCGATCACGGCAGCTATGACGATCTTGCGCAGAAGAATGGTGTGTTCAAAGACCTGATCTCGTCCTAATGTTTCATCGTTCCCAGTCTTGGTCGGCAAATTTGGGCAGCGAACGCGGGAAGGAACGGCAGTGCTACTGAATGACGAAGTAAAGATGCTGCGGCAAGTGCCCCTGTTTGCCGGTGTCTCGCCAGCCAAGCTGAAGCTTCTGGCTTTCACGTCCGAGCGCGTGGCCTACCGCGCCGGGGACGTGCTGTTTCAGCAAGGCGACATCGGCGATTCCGCCGTGGTCATTCTGGCAGGCCGTGCGGATGTGCTGGTGGACGGCGCACAGGGCCCGTTCAAGGTCGCCGAGCTTGGCGAAAACGCGATCGTCGGCGAAATCGCGATCCTGTGTGACATTGCGCGCACCGCGACCGTCAAGGCCCAGACCGAGGTCGAGGCGCTGCGGATCGGCAAGGACAATTTTCTGAAGCTGCTGGCGGATTTCCCCGAGATGACGATCGAGGTGATGCGCGTCCTGGCGCAGCGTCTAAGCCAGACCACGCTGGAGCTGACCGAGGCCCGTAACCGCGCCGCACAAAGCGGGCGCGCATGACGCAGCCGCCGCTGTTTCAGGTAAAGCTTTGGGGGACACGCGGCAGCCTTCCGGTGTCAGGGCCGATGTATCGCGAGTTTGGCGGCAACACGATCTGCATCGAGCTGCGCCTGGGCGACCATGTGGTGCTGATCGACGCCGGCTCTGGCATCCTGCCCGCTGGTACTGCGCTAAAGGCTGACGGGCATGGCGACATCGCGCTGTTCCTGACCCACAGCCATTATGACCACATCATCGGCCTGCCGTTCTTCATGCCGCTTTATGGCAAGGGCCCGTCGGTCATCATTCACTCGGGTCATCTGTCTGGAACATCCACGACGCATGACATCATCCGCGGCCTGATGCGCCAGCCGTTCTTTCCGATCGGCCCCGAGCTTTGCAGCACCTGCCTCAAGACGCGCGACTTTGCCCCGGGCGACGTGCTGGAACCCTTTGCGGACGTGCGGTTGCGAACGGCAAGCCTGAACCATCCCGGCAATGCGGTTGGCTACCGGGTGGAATGGGCTGGCCGGGCGGTGGCGGTCGTCACCGATGTCGAACATGTGCCGGGCATGCCCGACCCGGCGGTGCTGGAATTGATCCGCAACGCCGATCTGGTGCTTTACGACGCCAGCTACACGGATGAAGAGTTTGACCGGTTCCGCGGCTTTGGCCATTCCACCTGGCAAGAGGGGGTGCGCCTGGCCAAGGCAGCCGGGGTGCGGCGGATCGGGATGATCCACCACGCCACCTGGCGCAGCGATGCTGACCTGACGCGGCTGGAGGCTTTGGCCCAAGCCGACCATGCCGGGGCGTTTTTCGGTCGCGATCTGCAGGTCATCGATCTGTGACACCCGACCTGCCCCCCAAGGGGCTGTCTGTAACATTCGCCACCCATTTCTCACGCCGAGTTTTCTAGGCCGGGCGAAAAACCGTGTAGGGTTGGGAACTGCGCCGACCACGAAGGAGCCCGGCCGTGAGCCTGACTGACACCCCAGCCAACAGCAGTACCAGTATCAGGCCAAGCCGCGACCTGCAGCGCAGCAGCGCCGTCGTGCCCTTGCGCGTCCTGTCCGAAATCAACCGGCGCGAGGCGTCCGCCGAGCGGCTGATCGGCTGGGTGCAACTGACCCTCGTGCTGTTCTTTGCGACGCTTTATTCCATCGCGCCCAGGGCCGATGGTAGCGATGGCAGCAACTTTGTCCCCGTGACGCTTGCCGCCTACTTTCTGTTCACGGTGTTCCGCCTGGCGCTTTCGTACCGGATCACCTTGCCATCCTGGTTTCTGGTCTTGTCGATCATCGTCGACGTTGCCTTGCTGTGCGGGCTGATCTTTTCGTTCCATATCCAGTATGCCCAGCCGGCGGCCTTCTACCTCAAGGCGCCGACGATGATCTACTTCTTCATTTTCATCAGCCTTCGCGCACTTCGCTTTGATCCGCGCTTCGTGCTGACCGCCGGTCTGATTTCCGCGCTGGGCTGGATGTCGATGCTGGCCTATGCGCTGATGACCGACATGGGAGAGATGCGGATCACCCGGAACTATGTCGAATACCTCACCTCGAATTCGATCCTGATCGGGGCCGAAATCGACAAGACCCTGACGCTGGTCAGTGTCACGCTGATCCTGTCCTTCGCGCTTTACCGCGCCCGGGCCGTGCTGTTTGATGCCATCACCAGCCATGCCGCAGCCTCGGATCTAAGCCAGTTCTTTGCGCCGGAAGTGGCCAGCCGGATCACCGGGTCAGACACATTGCCAAGCGCCACGGTGTCGGAAACCCGCGACGCGGCGATCCTGTTTGTCGATGTGCGTTCCTTTACCACCTCGGCCGAGCAGATCCCGGCCGAAGCGGTGATGCGGGTGCTGACGGTCTATCAACAGGCCGCGATCTCGCAGATACAGGCGCATAACGGGCGGATCGACAAGTTCATGGGCGATGGCATCCTGGCCACCTTTGGCGCGGTCGAACCCAGCGCCACCTATGCCGCCGATGCGCTTGCCGCCGCCAGTGCCATCATCACCGCCATGGATGCGCTGCAGGCAGAGATCACCGCGCTGGGCTGGCCCGGCCCGTTCCTGACCGGGGTTGGCGTGGCCTGTGGGCCGGTCACGGTTGGTGTCGTTGGTGCGGAAGGCCGGCTAGAGTTCACGGTGATCGGTAATTCGGTCAACCTGGCCTCAAAGCTGGAAAACGCGAACAAGGCGCAGGCCACCCGCGCCCTGACCGACGCCGCAACCCACCAGATCGCCGTCCAGCAGGGTTTCGTCGGTCCGCAGTGCGAAACACGGGCGCAAACGATGATCGCCGGGGCTGGGTATCCGGTCGATCTGGTGGTTCTGGCCTAAGGCCTCTTGCGGCAAGGCGCTTGTGCAGTGCCTGCCCGCGTGGAAGATTGCCGGGGGATCACCGCGCCAGGAAAGGTCTTTCGTGACGGCCACGCCCCTGCCCCTGCCCCTGCCACGCCTTCGCGGGCGCATTACCCCGACCGGTCTGCGCATCGGCACGGGTCTGGTGCTGTTCGCCTTTGCCGCGACGCATCTCTTGAACCACGCCTTGGGGCTGGTGTCGGTCGAATGGATGCAGGCCGGTCAGGACCTGCGTCTGGTCGTGACCCGCAGCCTGCCCGGCACGGTGGTTCTTGTCGCGGCAAGCCTGATCCATTTCGGCTTTGGCATCGCCAAGCTGCTGCGGCTGCGGACCTGGCGGATCGGCCTGCGCAATGCAGCCCAACTGGCCTTTGGGCTGTTGATTCAAGTGTTTTTGATCCGGCATGCGCTGGGCACCCGGGGAGTTGCCGAGATGTTCGGGATCGAGGACAGCTACCGCTACGCGCTATGGGCAATGTGGCCGGGCGAGGCGTGGAACCAGGCGGTGCTGATCCTGCTGGTCTGGGTGCATGGGTGCATCGGGCTGCATTTCTGGTTGCAGTCGCGGCCCTGGTATCGCCGCCTGCTGTGGCTTTGGTATGCCCTGGCGGTGCTGGTCCCGACCTTGGCCTATGCCGGTTTCGCCGAGGCCGGACGCCGCGCGCGCCTGGTCCCCGACGGATATAGCAACCCGTTCAGCGCCGAAGATTTTTCTACCATCAGTCAGGTCTTCGCCGTCTCTGCTCTGGGGTATTATCTTGTCTTGGCCACAGCCTGCGTGACGCTTGCGATCTTGTTGTTGGCGGCCCGCTTTCGGTCGCGGATCACCGTCGCCTATGACAACGGCCCTACGGTGGTGGCCCCGCTGGGGACGACAGTGCTGGACATCAGCCGCATGCATCGGATCCCGCACGCTTCGGTCTGCGGCGGGCGGTCGCGGTGTTCCACCTGCCGGGTGCGGGTGATCGAGGGTTCGGCCCAACTGCCGCCGCCCTCGGACATCGAGGCACAGGTGCTGCGGCGGATCGGTGCGCCGGCCAATGTGCGGCTTGCCTGCCAGCTGCGCCCGACGGCGGATCTGCGGCTTTCGACCCTTTTGCCGGCCGAGCGCGCGGCCGCCGCCGGTTCTGTGACCGACAAGTACCTGTGGGGGGTCGAACGCGAGGTGACGATCCTGTTTTGCGACCTGCGCGGCTTTACCAAGATGTCCGAGGGGCGGCTGTCCTTTGACGTGGTGTTCCTTCTGAACCAGTTCCTGGGCCGCATGGCCGAAGCGATCGAGGATTCGGGCGGTTTTGTCGACAAGTTCATGGGCGACGGCATCATGGCGATTTTCGGCATCGACACGCCCCCGGCAAAGGCTGCGGCCCAGGCCATCGCGGCGGCGCGGGCGATGGGCGGGGTGCTGGAAAGCCTAAACCAAAGCCTGCGCGACGATCTGGGAGAGCCGTTGTCGATGGGCATTGGCCTGCATAGCGGCACGGCCATTCTGGGCCGGATCGGGGCCGCGCACCGCAACGAGGCGTTTGCCCGGCTGACAGCACTTGGTGAGACGGTCAATATCGCCAGCCGCCTGGAAAGCCAGACCAAGGCGCTGGGCGTTCAGGTCGCAGTGTCAGCAATCTGCATGGCACTGTCGGGGGTCACCCCGGGCGAGAGGGTGCATCGCCAAGCAGTCACCATTCGCGGCATGAGCGTCCCGATCGACATCCACACCGCTGCCCGCGCGACCGACCTGCCGATCCCGGCCTAAGGTCGGTCTGGCCCCAAACCCAATCAGGCCGCCAGGCCGCGCGCACCCATGTCGAGGAATTTCTGCCGACGGTCCTTGACCAGGGCAGCGGGTGACTTGCCGGACAATTCGGCCAGCATCGCCTCGATCGCCTTGCCGACGGCGTCGATCATTTCCTTGGGCGCGCGCTGGGCCCCGCCGACCGGTTCCTTGATGATCCGGTCGATCACGCCCAGCTTTTGCAGGTCTTGCGCGGTCAGGCGCAGCGCCTCGGCCGCTTCGCGCATCTTGTCGGCGTCCTTCCACAGGATTGACGCGCAGCCTTCGGGGCTGATCACCGAATAGACGCTGTGTTCCAGCATCGCCACCCGGTTTGCCGTGGCAAAGGCCACCGCACCGCCCGACCCCCCCTCGCCGATCACAATGCTGATCAGCGGCACGCCGATCGCCAGGCACTTTTCGGTTGACCGGGCAATCGCCTCGGCCTGGCCGCGTTCCTCGGCCCCCTTGCCGGGATAGGCGCCGGGGGTGTCGACAAGGGTAATCACCGGCAGGCGGAACCGGTCGGCAAGATCCATCAGGCGGATCGCCTTGCGGTATCCTTCGGGGCGGGCCATGCCGAAGTTCCGTTCGATCCGGGTCTTGGTGTCGTTGCCCTTTTCATGGCCGATCACCAAGACCGGCTGGTCCTGGAACCGCGCCAGACCGCCCATCACCGCATGGTCATCGGCAAAGGCGCGGTCCCCGGCCAGCGAGGTATATTCGGCGAACAGCGCCTCGATATAGTCCTTGCAATGCGGGCGGTCCTGATGCCGCGCCACCTGGCATTTCTGCCAGGGCGTGAGGTTCTTATAAAGATCGCGCAGCGCGGTTTCGGCCTTGCGGTCCAAAGCCTCCGCCTCTTTGGTCAGGTCAACGCCGACGGTGCCGCCGGTCTTGGCCAGCGCGCGCAGCTCTTCGGCCTTGCCTTCGATTTCCGCCAGGGGCTTTTCAAACTCAAGATAGTTCATCGGGCACTCCATCGCGGCAATGCTCGCGGTTATGGCGATGGGGCGGGGAAAATGCAACCGATCTGGCGGAACGGGGGGGCGCAAGAAACCGCACCGCCCCAAGTCCGGGACACGATGCCAAGACCGAGGGCGGTGCATCCTCCCTTTCGCCGCGCGGGGCCTCCCCTCCCCGGATGCGCGGCCTGGGTGTTCTTACCGGTCTGCCACAAGTTCACGCGACCGTTACACAAGCCTGCACAGCCCGCGGGCGGTCTGTCAACGATTTCTCGCAGCGGCCACCAGATCGGCCAGCTTGCGGTCCGGCACATCGCAGCCCTGATCGTAGCGGCGGAAATAGTCCATGTCGCGCAAATTTTCGGCCGAGGGCGTGCCCGCGTCACCCCGGTTCAGCTTGGTTCTCCGAAAAAACTCTTCGCTTTGGATGATATAGTGGTTCAACTGAAACCGGTGCGTGTCCGAAATCGTGCGCCCGGAATCGGCCCCCCAGACCCGGTGCCCGCGCAGCGCCCCCGGTTTCAACAAAAAGCGCGGGCGGCAGATGTATTTGTTCTCGTAATGGCTGCCAAGTCCCGCCCGGCGCAGGGTGAACCCCTCGCGCACGCTTTTGGGCTGCTGGATCAGACCGGCGCTGCCAAAGATGACCCAGTTCGAATAGATCACGTCATAGCGGTCAAACTCGACCAAGGCATCGGCAAGGCTGTCGCCCGCCGGGCAGAACCAGAACTCATCCAGATCGGCGATCAACAGCCATTCGCAGTCATCGGCAATGCCGAAATGTCCGATGGCGCTGCGGTAATGTTCGATCTGCTGGTGCTTGGCGTGATATTCGACCAGCTGGACCTTGCCCTTTTCGACCCAGGCCCTCGCCTTGGCCAGCGTGTCATCGGTGCTGCCGTTGTCGATCAGATAGATCTTGCCTGCGCCCATCCAAAGGTAATGCTCGATCCATTCGTCGATGTTGATGCCTTCGTTCTTCATGATGCCCAACACGCCAAGTTTGTTGGGGTACTGCGGTCCGACGGTGGCCTTGGTCTGTGTGACTTGGGTCTTGGCCCAGAGCCGGACCTTCGACGCGATCTTCTTCAGCATGTGTGCATCCCAGTTGCGGGCGTTGCCGGTTCAAACAATACTTGGTTGGATGTTCTGGACCAATTGCCGGCGTGATCGCGACGCGGCGGCTGTTATCAAACGCCTTAACCCTCTGCCAGAGCAGCGGATGCCTGGAGCTTGCGCCGTGCTGCCACCAGATCGGCGAGCTGCCGGTCGGGCTGGTCGCAGCCCTCGTCGTAGCTGCGAAAGTAAGCCATGTCGCGGATGTAGTCATCCTGCGCGGAATCTGCAGCCCCTCGGGTCATCTTGACTGCGCGGAAGAATGACTCGCTCTGGATCGGGTAGTGGTTCACCTGGAACCTGTGGGTATCAGAAATGGTGCGCGCGCTGTCGGCACCGTGGACCTTGTGGATATGCAATGAGTCGGGTGTCCGCAACGCTCTGGTACGACAAATGTATTTTGAACAGTCATGGTGAAAGAGCCCCGATCGGCGCAGGGTAAAACCTTCTCGGACGCTGGGTGGCTGATCGATCATGCCGCCACTGCCGAACATCACCCAGTTCGAATAGATCACTTCGTAGCGCTCATACTCGGTCAGGGCCTGCGCCAGCGTGTCGCCAGCCGGGCAGAACCAGAATTCGTCCAAGTCGGCGACCAGCACCCACTCGCACCTCCGATCGATCCCGAAATGCCGAAAAGCGGTTCGGTAATGTCGTTCCTGCTGGTGCCGGCCCGGATACTCCACCAGATGGACCCGCCCCTTGGCTACCCAGGCCTTTGCCTTGGCAACGCTGTCGTCGGTGCTGCCATTGTCGATCAGATAGATCTGGCCCGCGCCCATCCAAAGGTAATGGTCGATCCATTCGTCAAGGATCATCGCCTCGTTCTTCATGATGCCCAACACGCCAAGTTTGGCCGAATAATGCACCCCTACCGCCTCTCGGGCGGCGGAAAGACGGGCTTCGCCCCAGGCCCGGATCGACGCAAACGGGTTGAGTGGCATCGCTGTTATCCTTCTGACGGTACACTGGCGGCCCAAGGCGGATGCGCCGCCAGACCGGATGGCCTTATGCCCCCGCGATGATCGCCGCTTGTCGCACGATCACCTCGGCCTGGCGCATGGAGGCGATATCCACCAGCCGCCCCTTGTAGACCGCAGCCCCCTGACCGGCGGCCTTGGCGGTCTCCATCGCCGCCAGAATTTCGCGCGCTTCCAGCACGGCGGCCTCGGACGGCGTGAAGACCTCGTTTGCGAGCGCGACCTGTTTGGGATGGATCGCCCATTTCCCCACCATCCCCAGCGTCGCCGACCGCCGGGCCTGGGCGCGAAAGCCTTCGTCGTCCGAGAAATCGCCAAAGGGGCCATCCACCGGCAGGACCCCATGCGTGCGGCAGGCGGCCACGATCGCCGCCTGCGCCCAATGCCAGGGGTCGGACCAGTACTTTGCGCCATCGCGGTGCATGTAGTAATTCTCCTGCGTGCCGCCGATGCCGGTGGTCTGCATCCCCATGCTGGCGGCAAAATCCGCCGCCCCCAGGCTCATGGCCTGCAGGCGCGGGCTAGAGGCCGCGATTTCCTCGACATGGGCTATGCCGGCGGCGGTCTCGATGATCACCTCCAGGCTGATGCGTTTGGTGCGCCCGGCTGCGGCCTCACAGGCGGTGACCAGCGCATCGACGGCATAGACATCTGCCGCCGAGCCGACCTTGGGAATCATGATCTGGTCCAGCCGGGGGCCGGATTGCTCCAGCAGGTCCACCACGTCGCGGTACCAATAGGGCGTGTCCAGCCCGTTGATCCGCACTGACAGGGTCTTGCGGCCCCAGTCGACCTCACCAATCGCCTTGATGATATTCGCCCGGGCCTGCGGTTTGTCGGCGGGGGCAACCGAATCTTCCAGGTCAAGGTTGATCACATCCGCCGCACTGGCTGCCATCTTGGCAAAAAGCTCGGGCCGCGAGCCGGGGGCGAAAAGCTGGCAGCGGTTCGGGCGGGCAGGGGCGGGCGGTTGGAGGCGAAAGCTCATGGTGGGCGGGTCCGGTGCTGAAAGAACAGCCCAAAGGGTAAAGCGCCAGCCTGGACGGTACAAGTGTGCCCTTGCCAGCGAAAAAAGCAGGCTGCTGCCACCTGTGATATTTCCTAGCACTGAGCGCGTTATTGCCTATCACGGGCCGATCACGAATTCCTGAGGCCACGACCTGCATTTCAAATCCAACCTGAAAGGACAAAACATGATCTCGCTGCGCAAATCCCTTCTGATGGCGATCGTCTATGGCGCGATGGCCATTGCCAGCCCGGCTGTCGCCGAGGAAGTCACCTTTGCCTCTCCGACCGTCGGGTCCCAACCGCTAGACCTCTGCCTGAACTGGGGTGAGGGCTGCGGCAAGCCCGCCGCTGATGCCTGGTGCGTCAACGCAGGCTTTGCCGAATCGACCACCCATCTGGTGGCCGACGACGTCGGTGCCTCGACCCCGACCCGGCTGATCTCGACCGGAGCCGTCTGCGACCAGGCCTTTTGCGACGCGATCTCCAAGGTCACCTGCTTCCGTCCCGACCCGGTCGAGCAGGTCTACGCTGAGCCGATGTTCAACGGCTATCGGCTTGACTATTGCGCGGTCTGGGGCACGCAGTGCGGCGAGCCTGCAGCAACGGCCTTCTGCCAGTTGAACGGTTGGGCCTATGCGTCGGACTTCGTGATTGCCAACGACATCGGCGGCAGCCAGTGGACCCGGGTGATCACGACCGGCGCGATCTGCGACCAGGGCTATTGCGATGGGTTCCAGACGGTGACCTGCCGCAACTGATCCGTACCACCTAGGCCGGAAGCGGGGGCGCATAGCCCCCGTTTTCATTTCCGGATTGCCCTTCCGGGCGCGAGCGGCCTAGATCGGCGCATGATCACCGTCACCTCTGACCGCTTTGCCCTGACGCAGGCCTTTACCATAAGCCGCGGGTCCAAGACCGCGGCCGAGGTGCTGACCGTCACCATCGCCCAGGGTGGGCTGGCGGGGCGGGGCGAATGTGTGCCCTATGCCCGCTATGGGGAAACCCTCGCATCCGTGCGCGCCCAGATCGAAAGCCTGCCCGCCGGAATCACCCGCAGCACCCTGCAAACCGCCCTGCCCGCCGGTGCCGCCCGCAATGCCCTCGATTGCGCGCTGTGGGACCTGGCTGCCAAGCAGGCGGGCAAGCGGATTTGGGAGGTGGCAGGCCTGCCCCGGCCGACCGCGCTCGATACGGCCTATACCCTGTCCCTTGCCCCGGCTGAGGATATGCGTCGGGCGGCAGCGCTGAACGCCTATCGCCCGATCCTGAAGATCAAGCTTGGCACCCCGGACGACATGCCTCGGCTGGAGGCGGTGCGTCAGGGAGCCCCGCAAAGTGTGATCCTTGTCGATGCCAACGAAGGCTGGACGCCCGAGATTTACGCCGACCTCGCCCCGCATCTGCTGCGGTTGGGCGTGGCGCTGGTCGAACAGCCGCTGCCCGCCGGGGCCGATGACATGCTGGCCGAAATCGCCCGCCCGGTCCCGGTTTGCGCGGATGAGTCCTGCTTTTACCGCGCCTCGCTGGACGCGCTCAAGGGCAAGTATGACATGGTGAACCTGAAGCTGGACAAGACCGGCGGGTTGACCGAGGGGCTTTTGACCCGCGATCTGGCCCGCCAGATGGGCTTTCAGGTAATGGTCGGCTGCATGGTCGGCTCCTCCCTTGCCATGGCCCCGGCGGTGATCCTGGCGCAGGGGGCCGATTGGGTGGACCTTGACGGCCCGCTCCTTCTGGCCGAAGACCGCCCACATCCCCTTTGGTACGATGGCGAAGGGGTCCACCCGTCTGATGCAGCGCTTTGGGGATAAGACCATGACCCGCACCGTCTATGTGAACGGCGACTACCTGCCCGAGGGGGAGGCCAAGGTCTCGATCTTCGACCGGGGGTTCCTGATGGCCGATGCGGTCTATGAGGTTACCAGCGTGCTTGACGGCAAGCTGATCGACTTTGACGGCCATGCCCGGCGGCTGGCCCGGTCGCTGGCGGAACTGGAGATGACCTGCCCGCTTAACGACGCAGAGCTTCTGGCGATGCACCGCGAATTGGTGGCGCGGAACGGGATCGATCAGGGGATGATCTACCTGCAGGTCACGCGTGGCAATCCGGGCGACCGGTCGTTCTTGTTCCCCGCGCCTGATCTGCCCGGCACGGTTGTGGCCTTTACCCAAAACATCCCCAACCTGGCCGATGCGCCTGCCGCGAAAACCGGGTTCAAGATCATCACCATTCCAGACCTGCGCTGGTCCCGGGTGGACATAAAGACGGTGCAGCTTTTGTACCCCTCGATGGGGAAGATGGCGGCAAAGAAGGCTGGTGTGGATGACAGTTGGTTTGTCGATGAAGGCGGGGCGGTGACCGAAGGCACCTCGAACAATGCCTATATCGTCAAGGGCAACCGGATCATCACCCGCCAGCTTGGCACCGACATTCTGCACGGCATCACCCGCGCCGCCGTCCTGCGCTTTGCCGCCGAAGCGCAGTTCGAGGTTGAGGAACGGCCCTTCACCGCGGCAGAGGCGCAAGCGGCGGATGAGGCGTTTTCCACCGCCGCGTCGATCTTTGTGATGCCGGTGGTCGAGGTGGACGGCAAACCGGTCGGCTCCGGCAAGCCCGGCCCTGTTGCCACCCGCCTGCGCGAGATTTACCTCGACGAAATGCGCAAAGCCGCGATCTGAAGCGGCCTGGACTGCGGCGCGGCTAGGATTTGTCGCCGACGTTTTCTTTGAAGGCCTTGGCGAAGGCGGCCTGTTTCGCCCCGTCAGCCTCGGTCTGGTGCAGGGCCTGCCAATCGGCGTAGGGCATGCCGTAGACCACCTCACGCGCGGCGTCCTTGGTCAGGTCGATCCCACGCGCGGCGGCGGCTTCCTGGTACCAGCGGCTTAGGCAATTGCGGCAAAAGCCACCGAGGTTCATCAGGTCGATGTTCTGCACCTCGGGGCGCTTGACCATCAGATGATCGATCAGCGCGCGAAAGGCGGCGGCTTCCAGTTCGATGCGGGTTTGGTCGTCCATGCTAAAGGCCCTCCAGTGTTTCGGTCAGGATCGGGGCCAGACGCGCGGCCCAATGGGCCTGCCCGGCGGCGGTGTCGATCAGGTCATGGCGGACCTCGATCAGGGTGTTGTGGCGGCCCAGGCGTAGGGCATGCCGGTCGATCGCATCGCCGGGCAGATGGCCGGAATAGGGCTCGTTATCGCCGATGCACAGGTCGGATTCCTGCTGTAGCCGCGCGATCAGCGGCTTTGAGAACCGCTCGTCCAGATGCGAGTACAGAACGCCCACATGCCAAGGCCGGGGGGCGCGGCCGCGCAGGCAGGGGGTAAAGGAATGAATGGCCAGGATCACCCGCTGGGTGTGCAGCGCGGCTAGCCTAGCATAGGCGGCGTGATAGGGGCGGTAAAGCCGGTCCAGCCGACGCTCAACCTCCTCCGCTCCGGCATGGCGGTTGGCGGGGATGATCGTGCCGTCGTAAAGCTTCATCACGAGGGTCGGGTCATCCTCACCCCGGTTGGGGTCGATCACCAGGCGCGAGAAATTCGACAGCAGCACCGGGCTGTCCAGCCGCTGGCCCAGGTCTCGCGCCAGGCCTGCCGCGCCGATGTCCCAGGCGATGTGGCGGGCCATGTCTGCCGCAGGTATCCCCAGCGACCCGCCATTCACCCAGTCAGGCACGGCGTTCGAGGCGTGGTCGCAGGTGACCAGCCAGCGTCCGGGGCGGTCCTGTCCTTCGATGACAAATGGCAAGGTGCTATCCCGTGTCTGGCCCGTGTCTGGCGCTGGTCGTCCAAATCTTACGGGCGAAGTTTGTCAGACGCCAGCAGTCTGCCCTCGATAGCCCAGCGATACCGGCCGGAAAGCGTTGCGGCAGGCCCCGGATTGCGCCATAAGACAGGCGGCCAGGATGAAGCAGATTATCAAGCAGGAGTAAGGCCGTGCGCCGTCATCGCAACGTGAAGATCGTGGCCACGCTTGGCCCTGCCTCGTCGACCTATGAAATGATCCGCGCGCTGGTTGATGCCGGGGCCGACGTGTTCCGCCTGAACATGAGCCATGGCACCCACGACGAACAGCGCGCCCGCCACACCATCATCCGCCAGGTTGAGGCTGACGTGGGCCGCCCGATCGCCATTCTGGCCGACCTTCAGGGCCCGAAGCTGCGGGTCGGTGTCTTTGCCAACCCCTCGGAAGAACTGGTCGAGGGGGCTGTCTTCCGTATGGATCTGTCCACCGCCCCCGGCGATGCGACCCGCGTCAACTTGCCCCATCCTGAAATCTTTGCCGCCCTTGAACCCGGCGCATCGCTTTTGGTGAATGACGGCAAGATCCGGCTCAAGGTTGTCACCTGCGGCAAGGATTTCGCCGATTGCACCGTGACGGTCGGCGGCACGATTTCCAACCGCAAGGGCGTGAACGTGCCCGACGTGGTCTTGCCGGTCCCGGCTTTGTCGAACAAGGACCGGGTGGACCTTGAGTTTGCCTGTGAGATGGGCGTCGACTGGCTGGCCTTGTCCTTTGTCCAGCGCCCCGAGGATGTGATCGAGGCGCGCGGTCTGGCCAGGGGCCGCGCTGCGATCCTGTCCAAGATCGAAAAACCGGCGGCGGTAAAGGCCTATGATGCGATCCTGCAGGTCAGCGACGGGATCATGGTGGCGCGTGGTGATCTGGGTGTGGAACTGCCGGTGACCTCGGTCCCGCCGATCCAGAAGCGGCTGGTGCGCGGCGCGCGCGCGGCGGCCAAACCGGTGATCGTGGCCACCCAGATGCTCGAATCGATGATCGAGGCCCCGGTGCCGACCCGGGCCGAGGTGTCGGACGTTGCCACCGCGATCTATGAAGGGGCCGACGCGATCATGCTGTCAGCCGAATCCGCCGCCGGCAAGTACCCGGTCGAGGCGGTGACCACGATGCACAACGTGGCGCTGAGCGTCGAGAAAGACCCGACCTATCGGTCGGTGATCGAGGCCAGCCGTGTCGTGCGCCGCGAATCGATTGCCGACGGCATTGTCGCCGCCGCGCGCGAGATTGCCGAGGCCACGAATATCAAGGCGATCTGCTGCTTCAGCCAGTCGGGCAACACCGTGGCGCTGGTCGCCCGCGAACGCCCGCATGTGCCGATCATCGCGCTGACGCCCCTCATGTCCACTGCGCGGCGGATGTCGCTGACCTGGGGCGCGCATTGCGTGATCACCCCGCCGCAAGACCGCTTCAAGGGCGCAGTACTTGCTGCGATCAGTGCGGCGCGCAATTGCGGCTTTGCCACCGAAGAGGACCAGATTGTGGTCACCGCCGGGGTGCCGTTCAACGTCAAGGGCACGACCAACATCCTGCGCGTGGCCCCCTGTGACGAGCGGTTGGTGTCGCGGGTTGACCCCGAATGACCGGTTCCTGACCAGGCAAGGGGGCAACATGGACACCGATCTGGCGCTGACGGTCGGGATCCTTTTGGCGGTGCTGTCGGGGCCGGCGCTGCTGGCGGGCTGGGCGGACAACCGGCTGTCGCGGGCCGGGGCGGCGCTTTTGGTGCTGGGGGCGGTGCTTGTGCTGACCGCGATCTTCCTTGGCCCCAACGGCTACCCGCTGGGCGATGTTCCGATCGTGATGCTTGGCGTGCTGGCGCGGCTGGTGAATTGAGCCGTTCCCCCTTGCGCAGAGGCCGGGTCGCCCTTATATCGACGCCTTCTTTACCTGCACGGCCGGCCAACGTGGCATGCCGAGTCGTGCCTGCAACCACGGAGATGGAAATGCCCAAGATGAAGACCAAGTCGGCGGCGAAGAAGCGTTTCAGCTTCACGGCCTCCGGTCGGGCCAAGGCTGGCGTTGCCGGCAAGCGGCACGGCATGATCAAGCGCTCGACCAAGTTCATTCGCGATGCTTCCGGCACGATGCTTCTGTCCGCCTCGGACACCAAGATCGTCAAGAAGTACATGCCCTACGACCGGTAAGGAGAGCATCAGATGTCCCGCGTCAAATCCGGTGTTGTGACCCACGCCCGCCACCGCAAGGTGATCAAGGCCGCCAAGGGCTATTACGCCGCCCGTTCCACCAACTTCCGCACCGCCACGCAGGCGGTCGACAAGGCCGAGCAGTACGCGACCCGCGACCGCAAGGCGAAAAAGCGCAGCTTCCGCGCGCTCTGGATCCAGCGGATCAACGCTGCTGTTCGCCTCTTTGATGCCGAGATGACCTATTCGCGGCTGATCAACGGGTTGTCGAAAGCCGGGATCGAGGTTGACCGCAAGGTTCTCGCCGATCTCGCCGTGCATGAGCCCGAGGCGTTCAACGCCATCGCTGGCCAGGCGAAAGCCGCGCTGGTCTGATTTCGGTCAGGTACAGAATTTGAGAGGCCCCGCAGCAATGCGGGGCTTTCTTTTTCCAAGCGATGCCAAGTGCGAGCACCTTGGTCCATCACTAGATCGGGCGGACTTTGGTCAACGCTGATTGGTGGGCGCGCCAGCGAGCGGCAGGTTTGCGGACGAAGCGGACGTTGGCACCCAAACCTAAAACGACCCTAAAAGTATCTTTGCTTCAGCATCAACTTCCTCAGACCTGTCGTCTTCCGAGGGGTGGTTTGCCACGCGAGTAATGTCAGGTTTCAATTGAGCCAAGATCGAAGGTGCTAGCTTTCTGCAAAGCTTGCTCAAGACCCAATACTTCCAAACTGCATCGTCAGACTGGAGCACGGTTCGGATATGTGGCACGATTTCAGCGCCAGAGCCGGAAAGAAGTTCAACCGTCTGATGTGCCACGGGCCAATTCATGTCCTGCAGCCACACCAGCAACTCGGGCAAAACCGGATTAATGGCGGGAAATCCTGCCTGTTTCGCTTGGGCGATTGCGGCTAGGTCGAATTTGTCTTTTGGAACACAGTCTCTCAACTCCACTGAGACAAGATATCGATGCAACCGACTGGCAGCAATGGGCTCAAAGCGGCAGTTCACAAACTGACGGGTAGGTGCTACCGGTTGAACACCCGGCTGGGGTGAAGCTCTCCGCCCTGATAGTGGCCGACGGCGATGGCTTGGCCGTTCAGGCTGGCCCAGCCTTCGCTGCCCCATTCGGCGTTGGCGATCACCATGCCGGGATTGCCATTGCGCAGCCGCGCCGCGCCTTCGGGGGTGGCTGGGAATTCGGGCAGGTCTTGCAGACCGAGTTCCAGCGGCAACAGGCGGGCGTCAAGCGCCTCGGACTTCGCCTCGGCGTCGATCTGCTCCAGCGTCACGCCCTGATCGGCGTGGAACGGACCAGACCAGGTGCGGCGCAGCCACTCCACATGGCCAAGGCAGCCAAGCGCCAGGCCAAGGTCGCGCGCGATCGACCGGACATAGCCGCCCTTGCCGCAGACCATTTCCAGCTCGACATGGTCAGGATCGGGGCGATCAAGGAGCGTCAGGCTTTCGACCCAAAGCGGGCGGGCGGCGAGGTCCATCACCTCCCCCTCTCGCGCGAGGTCGTAGGCGCGGTCGCCATCGACCTTGACGGCAGAATACTGCGGCGGGACCTGCAGGATATCGCCCCGGAAGGCGGCCAGCGCGGCTTCGATCTGCGCATCGGTCGGGCGAATGTCAGAGGTGGCGGTCACGGTGCCCGTGGCGTCATCGGTATCGGTCTGCGCGCCAAGTGTCACCCGAAAGCGGTAGCATTTCAGCGCGTCGGTGATGTAGGGCACGGTTTTCGTTGCTTCACCCAGCGCAACGGCCAGCACGCCGGTAGCGTCCGGATCCAGCGTGCCGGCATGGCCCGCCTTTTGCGCCGAGAGCGCCCATTTCACCTTGTTCACCACGGCGGTGGAGGTGATGCCTGCGGGCTTGTCCACCACCAGCCAGCCGCTGATGGCCCGCCCCTTCTTGATGCGCGCCATCTTTCAGCCCTGCGGGATCACGGTGCCGACGATGGGGCCCATCGGGAACCCTCCGTCGTGGCGGTCAAGCTCGGGCGCGTAAAGCCGCGAGATGCTGCCGTCAAAATATAGCGCGTTCGGCAGGCCCAGCGCATCGCGGAAAAGCCGCGCGAAGCTGTGAAAGTTCACCGCATCATTAGAGATGGCAAAGACCGCGCGATCCCCCGTTTCGGTGACGCCCACCCCGTTGCGGACATAAAGGCTGTCGCTGGCCGCGAGAAATTTCGGATGCAGCTCGCCGTCGATCACCAGCATCGGCCCGGACTGGCTGGCAAAGCGGCAGTCCGGCGGGTTGGCCTTGTAGGCGCGGCTTTCGATCACGCGGAAACTTTCGCCAATGCAGAACACCCCGTTCGGCAACAGGCCAAAGTTCCCCGGCCCGTCGCTGGTCACGATGCCCGAGGTCTCTTTGCCGTCTTCCAGATAAAGCCCGACCGGCGCAAGGTCGCGGTGATACATGCCCGCGTTCATCGCAAAGCCAAGGGTCTTGCCCTCGGCCTCCAGTGCTGCGTTCAGCCGGTTGAAACTGCCGTAGATCCCGTCGGGGCCGGTGTGAAACAGGCGCAGATCCTCGCCCAACGCCACCTCGCACAGGGTGAATGAGGTGTTTTCATGCACCAGATCGCGGCAGGTCGCAGCATTGGCGGCCATGGGTGCAAGGGTCAGCAGGATCGCCAGAAGCAACCTCATTCTTTGTCCCCCGCGTCATCCTCGTCTGCGTCCCCGGCGGCATCAAGATCGCGCTGCACGGTCGGATCGGCGAACAGACGGCGGGTCTCGTCCAGGCGGTCGAACGTCTCATCCGCGCGGAACCGCAGGTCGGGGGCGTATTTCAGCGTCAGTTCCTTGCCGATGCGGTGGCGAAGTTCCGCCCGGTTGCGGGCAAGGGCAGTGATCGCATCCTCGACCGGGACCGACCCCATCAGCGGCATCACATAGGCCGTCGCCACCTTGAGGTCGGGTGAACACGCCACCTCACCCACGGTGATCGACATTGCGTTCAACTCGGGGTCGTGAATCTCGGCCCGGTTAAGGACATCGGCCAGGGTGCGGCGGATAAGTTCGCCAACCCGAAGCTGGCGCTGCGAGGGGCCCGAGGCGTTGGAGAAGCGTTTGTTTGCCATGCCGCCCCTTTAGGCCCTTTCGCGCAGACCCGCAACGCCGGGCTTTCGGGGCCTGCAGGAAGGCGCTAGGAGGGGGGGGCGATGAGAGGTGCGGCATGGGCGATACTCCGGGTTTGGTGGTCACGGGCGCATCCGGGCGGATGGGGCAGACGCTGATCCGGCTAGCGGCGGGGTCTGACCGGCTGCGGCTGGTCGCTTGCGTGGAGCGTGAGGGCAACCCCTGGATCGGCCGCGACATTGGTGAGGCGATGGGTGGCGCGCCCCTTGGCGTCAAGGTCACCGACGACCCGCTCGAGGCGTTCGCCAAGGCGCAAGCGGTGGTCGATTTCACCTCGCCCGCCGCCACGGTGGAATTTGCGGCGCTGGCGGCCCAGGCCCGCGCGGTCCATGTCATCGGCACCACCGGGCTGGAGGCCGCGCATCTGGACAAGATCGCCGCTGCCGCGCGTCATGCGGTGATCGTGCGGGCGGGCAACATGTCGCTTGGTGTCAACCTTCTGGTGCGGCTGACCGAAAAGGTGGCGGCGGCACTCGATGCCGATTGGGACGTTGAAATCGTCGAGGCGCATCACCGGATGAAGGTCGATGCGCCCTCGGGCACCGCGCTGATGTTGGGCGAGGCGGTGGCGGCAGGCCGGGACGTGGCGCTTGAGGCGGCGCGGGTCTCGGGCCGCGACGGGATCACCGGGCCGCGCGCGCCCGGCAGCATCGGGTTTTCGGCCATCCGGGGCGGCGATATCGTGGGCGAACATGACGTGATATTTGCCGGCATGGGCGAGCGGCTGATCCTGCGCCATGTGGCCACCGACCGGTCGATCTTTGCCCGGGGGGCCTTGCGGGCAGCCTTGTGGGGGCAGGGGCAAAGGCCGGGGGAATATGACATGATGGATGTTTTGGGGATCTGAAGACTGATCCAACCGCGGTTGTCCGGCGTATTCCCGATATAACGCAATCCTTGGAGGCCAAGATGCACCGCAGCATTGCACTGTTCCTTGCCCTCGCCCTGCCGTTTCCGGCACTGGCGAACGACTTCGTGCCGGTCCGCGACAAGGGCGAATTTCTCTCGCTGGTCCAGGATCGTGAGCTGCGCCTGTCGCTTTACGGCCTCACGCTGAACGTCTTGCCCGATGGCCGGATCGAGGGTGAGGCCCTGGGGTCCCCCGTCACCGGCACCTGGACCTGGAACGACGGCTATTTCTGCCGCGAGATGGGCTGGAACGGCCGCGACATCGCCTACAACTGCCAGCTGGTCGAAGCGCAGGATGCCTCGGCACTGCGCTTTACGGTCGATCAGGGCAAGGGCCAGTCGGCGGTGTTCCGGCTGCGCTAGGGCGGCGGACTAAAAGTCGATCGCGAGGCCCTTCTTTTCCCAATCGCCATAGCGCACGGGTTCTGGGCCGTTTCGCCCTCCCAATTCGGTGGGCAGGGGGGCCTTGGCGTCGGCTGCCTTGCGCCGCGCCTCGGCCTCTGCCAGGGCACGGATTGCTGCGGGGGGAAGATCGCTGTGGTCCGGGGTCATCACGCGGTTCCTTGTGTCAGCCTTCCTCGTGATATAGGCCGCCCCGGATCGGAACAAGGTGCGGGGCAAGGAACGGCATGGCCGAAGGTGTGGCGGCGCGGGCGGCAGCGGTGGCGGTTCTGGGCGCGGTCCTGGGCGAAGGCCGGATGCTGGAGGACGCGGCAGCCGAGGGGCTTGCCCCCTCAGACCGGGCGCGGGCCTTGCGGCTGGCGGGGGATGTGCTGCGGCAGCTTGAACCGGCGGACCGGATCCTGGAGCGGCACCTGCGCAGGGTGCCCCCCCTTTTGGTGATGAACGTGCTGCGCCTTGCGGTGGTTGAACGTGCTCAAGGTGCTGCGGCGCATGGCGTGGTCAATGCCGCGGTCGAGATTGTGCGCCGCGACCGCCGCAGCAGTCACATGGCGGGCCTGGTGAACGCGGTGCTGCGGGCCTTGCCCGAGGCTGGGCTGTTCGACGGCCAACCGGTGCAGAAACTGCCGCGCTGGCTGCGCCAACCCCTGGTCCATGCCTGGGGGCGTGAGGCGGTAGGGGCCATCGAGGCAGTGCAGGCCAGCATCCCGCCGCTTGACCTGACGCTGCGCCCCGGCTTTCCCGCGCCTGAGGGTGAGGTTTTGCCAACCGGCAGCCTGCGGCTACATTCCAGCGGTCAGGTCACGACCATGCCCGGCTACGCCGAGGGTGGCTGGTGGGTGCAAGACGCCGCGGCGGCGCTGCCTGCCCGACTCCTAGATGCAAAACCGGGTGAGCGGGTGCTGGACCTGTGCGCCGCACCCGGCGGCAAGACGCTGCAACTGGCCGCCACCGGGGCCGAGGTCACGGCGCTGGATATCTCCGCCGCGCGGATGCGGCGGGTCGAGGCGAACCTGGCGCGGACCGGACTGACCGCACAAGTGGTGGTGGCCGATGCGTTAAGCTGGGAGCCGCCTGCGGCCTATGACGCGATCCTCCTGGACGCGCCGTGTTCCGCCACGGGCACGATCCGGCGGCATCCCGATCTGCCGTTCATCAAGGACGGCTCGGATGTGGCAGGGCTCGTGGCCCTGCAAGCGGCACTCCTGGACCGGGCGCTTGGTTGGCTCAAACCCGGCGGGCGGCTGGTCTTTGCCACCTGCTCGCTTCTGCCCGAGGAGGGTGAGGGGCAATTGGCCTCGGCGCTGGCCCGACATCCGGAGCTGATGGCCGAGCGGCAGGAGGTTGCCGGGGTCGATCCCGGTTGGTGGTCGGACAGCGGCGGGTTGCGGCTGCGGCCGGATTATTGGGCGGACAAGGGCGGGATGGACGGGTTCTTCATGGCGCGTCTGCGGGTACGGTCTTGATGCGTAGGGTGGGGAGTATTCCCCACCCTACCGGCCGCGCGGCGGGAACATCCGGTAGTAAAGCGCGTCCGGCAGAAACTGCCCGCCCCGGAACAGCCAACTGAAGAGCGTCGGAAAGCTGATCTTGAACCGGCGCGATTGCATGTGGCGGAACATGATCTCGGCCGCTGCCTCGGGCTCCAGGATGAAGGGCATCGCAAAGTCGTTCTTCGCCGTCAGGCGGGTGCGGATGAAGCCGGGGTTGGCGAGTTGCACGGCGATATCGGTCTTGCGCAAGTCGGCATAAAGCGACTCCGCCAGCACCATCGTCCCCGCCTTTGACGCGGCATAGCCGATTGCCCCGGGCAGGCCGCGAAACCCCGACAAGGACCCGGTGATCACCACATGCCCCCGCCCCCGCGCCACCATGCCCGGCAGGACCGCACCAATCGCACGGATACAGCCGGTGAAGTTGACATCGGCCATCGTCTCGGCGGCCTTGCTGTCCCAGTCCTGCGCGCGCATCGGCCAGTAGACCCCGGCGAGGAACACCACGCCGTCCACGTCCCCCGACTGGGCCGCCGCCGCCGCCACGCTGTCGGCTGAGGCGACATCCACCGGCAAGGCGATTGCCTTGCCCGGCAGGCCTGCCACGGCTGTCGCTAGCGTTGCCTCACTCCGCGCTGAAAGCACCAGGTCAGCGCCTGCCGCGCTCAGCTTCTGCGCCAGCGCCAGGCCCAGCCCTTCGGATGCGCCGACTAGCCAGTAGCGCTTGCCGCGAAAATCCCTCATTCGGCGGCCTGAAGCAGTTGGGCCTGCGCAGGGGCGGGGCGCATGGTGGCGACCAGTTCGGCCACCTTGATCCCGAATTTGCGGAACTGTGAGCGGTTCATGATCGTGCCGTTTTCCATCAGATACATCCAGTCGGTCACGTCCAGCACATGGCCCCCGGCCTCGGGTGTCAGGCGGATCTTGTAACGGAGCACGACCGAGGGGCCAGCGGCCTGCCCCCGCCCCTCGCCGATCACATCTGCTGCGGTGGCGGTGATGGCGCCACCTTCGCCCAGCTTCAGCGTCCAGGCGCGGTTTTGCACCTTGCCGTTGTCATAGCGGAACACCTCGGCCAGGGTGCCGGTGCCGTCTTGCCAGCGCCCCTCCATCGTGGCGACAAAGCGCGAGGACACGCGGCCGGTCGGGCCATAGATCATCCCCTCGCACAGGATCGGACCCGACAGGTGCTGCGCCAGATCGAACCTTGGGCCAAGCGTGGCGTAATCCTCGGGCTTTTGCGCGCGGAATGCGGCAAGCCGGTTGCGCAAGGCCCCCAGCAGAAGCACGGCAAGCGCACCAAACAGCGCGGCAACAAGACTGGTCATGGGGTTGTCCCCTTTTCGGGTTCTGGCAGTGAGGTCGCGGCAAGCAGCAGGATCGCTGCACATTTCAATACGCAAGGCAGCGCCGCATAGATCACTGTCAGCGTCATCAGGGCGAAATCGCTGTTCTCCGCCCCCGGTCGGAACCCCGCCAGATCAAGCGCCGGCAGGATCGTGACCGCTGCAAAGGCCAGCGACAGCTTGCTCACAAAATTCCACAGCCCAAAAGCCGCCGCCTCGCGCGTGCCGATATGGGCCAGCCGCCGGGCGAAGAGGGCGGGCAACAGCGTCATGTCCGCCCCAAGCGCCGCCCCGGATGCGGCTGACACCACGGCAAAGGCCAGCCCATCCCCCGGTCCCAGCGTCACCGTCCAAAGAAACGCCGCGATCGACAGGCCCATCGCTGCAAGCAGCACCCGGCGCGCGCCATGGCGGCGGGCCAGAAGGCTCCACCCCGGGGTGGACAGGGCTGCGGCAAGGAAGAACAACAGCAAAAGCGGCCCCTCGCTGCCCGGCAGTTCCAACCGGCTTTCGACAAAGAACAAAAACAGCGTCGAGGTGACAGCCACCGGTGCGCCATTCAGAAACGAGATAACGAGCAGCCGCCGCGCCAAGGGGTCGGCCAGCACCGGACGAAAGAGCGCCCAGACCGGCTCGGACGGCGCGGCGGCCTGCCCGCGCCATTCCCGGCGCATCGCCAGCGTCGCGACCAGCGCCAGACAGGCAAAGATGAGGGCAAAGGCCGCAAAGGGCTGATCGGTCAGCGCCAAAAGCCCGACCGGGGCCACGGCAGCCAGACAGACCCCCAAAAGCGAGCCCGCCTCGCGCCAGCCTGCCAGCCTGATGTGGCCGTCGGGGCCAAGCGTTTCCGCCTTGGCCACCCCTTCGGCATAAAAGCAGATGGTCAGAAAGGAAAAGGCGCTGAAAAGGCCGGTCAGGCACAGGGCAAACCACAAGATCGGCGCAAAGGGCGGTGGCAGGGCAAAAAGCGCCGCCATCGACCCCGCCATCAGCGCCACCGCCAGCGCCACGCCCAGACGGCGGCGGGGGCGCGTAGCCTCGGCCAACCAGCCCAGCAGGGGGTCCTGCACCACGTCGATCAGCCGCAAGGCCCCCAGCACAAAGCCCATGGCGGCCAGCGTCACCCCGAAGCTGTCGATATAGAATTTCGGCGCGTGAATATAGATCGGCAGCCCCGCCATCGCGATCAGCGCGGCAAAAAGCGACCAGGCAGGAAGGCGGGTGCCGGTCACTGCGACACGTCGTCCTTCGGCGGCAGCGGTCGGCGGTTGAAGGCCGCTTTCTTCCACCACAGCCTGAGAGCCTGCCAGTGAATAAGCGCCAGCACCCGGCGCGAGCCAAAGGGCCTGCGCAGGGCTGACCCAAGGATCCCGGCGTTGGTCAACCGCTCACGCGGGCCGATCAGATTGGTAAAAAGACCGCCGCTTTCGGTCGTGTAGTCGATCCAGATGCCGATGCGGTCAGGCCGGATGTCAAAGCGGAAGGCATAGCTTCCCGCCACCGGCTGAAACGGCGAGACATGAAAGATCTTTTGTGCGCCCAGCGTATCGGCGCGGGTGATCGGGGCCCGGTCGGGGCGGTGGCACAGATAGGAATGACGGTCGCCAAAGGTGTTGGACACCTCGGCGATGACCGCGCGCAGGTTGCCCAGATGGTCATAGGCCAGCCAGAAGCTGACCGGGTTGAACACATGGCCCAAGACCCGGGGTTGGGTCAGAAGCAGCAGCCGGTCTTGCGCCAGGCCATGCGCGGCCAGCACCTCGCGCGCCCAGGGCGCACCCCGACCCTGTCCTGGCATTCCGCCATGGTCGCGATCGTGTACCGCCATCAGGTTGGCTCGGTTGCGCGAGAACAGGCTTGGCCCGGCCGTTTGATCGAGGTCAAGCAAAACGTAATCGACCGAGTATCGAAATGCGTTCTGCACGGGGCCCTTGCGGCCGTGAAAGGTAACGGCGCGAAAGCGTTCGACCTGCATCACGCGGCAATCCTGTTGGCATGCCGTTCGGTCATCGCCTGCACCACATCGACCGCCGAGGCGAACCCATCCTCATGAAAGCCGTTGCGCATCCATGCGCCGCAGAACCAGGTGTTTTGCGCCCCGTTCGTCGCGCGGATCCGTTCCTGAGCCTGCACGGCGGCCACGTCGAACACCGGGTGGTGGAAGGTGTTGACGTCGTGGATCAGATCCTCGCGGATCGGCTGATCGGTGTTGAGCGTGACAAACAGCGGGTCGTCCATCGGGATCGCTTGCAGCGAGTTCATCCAGTAGGTCAGATCAATCCGCGCCCCTGGGCCGGATTTCGGCTCGACGTAGCACCAGCTTGACCAGGCCCGCCGCGATTTCGGCATCAGCGCGGTGTCGGAATGAAGGACCGACTGGTTCGGCTGATAGCGGATGGCCGAGAGGGCGGCCGTCTCATCCGGGGTGGCATCGGCGAGCATCCGCAAGGTCTGGTCGGAATGGGTGGCCAGGACCACATCATCGAACAGCTCCCATTCGTCGCCCTTGGCGCGGATCGTGACGCTGCCCGCCTCACGACGGACGCCGGCAACAGGGGTCGCGGTGCGGATGTCCACGCCTTGTGCCACCATTGCGGCCTGCAAGCGGCGGACATACTCGATTGATCCGCCCCGGATGCTGTACCACTGATGCGCCTCGCGTTGCAAAAGCGCGTGATTGCGGAAGAACTTGATCATCGCTTCGGCCGGAAAATCCAGGATGCCGGCTGTGGGTGTCGACCAGATCGCGCCGGAAAATGGCGTCAGGTAATGGTCGCGGAACCAGGAACCCGTGCCCAGGCGGTCCAACAGCTGGTTGACGGTCATGGCGGGGTCGGTGGCCAGCGCCTCGGCATTGCGGTGGAAATGCAGGATGTCGGACAGCATCCGCAGAAACCGGGGGTCGGCCACATTGCGGCGCTGGGCAAAGATGGCGTCCAACGAGGACAGGCCATATTCCAGCCGACCGCCCCCGATCGAGGCACCAAAGCTCATGTTGCTGTCGCAGATCGGCACGTCAAGCTGGTCAAACAGGCTGACAAGATTTGGATAATTCACCCGGTTGAACACGATAAAGCCGGTGTCCACCGGTTGGTCCTTGCGCTTGCCCGCGATCACCGTGCGCGCATGGCCCCCCAGCCTTGGTTCGGCTTCGTAAAGGACGACGGCGCAGGTTTTGGCTAGCAGATGCGCCGCTGCCATGCCAGCAATGCCCCCCCCAATAACAGCGACGCGGCGGCGGGCGGCACCCGGAGTGTCAAACGGCATGTCGGCAACTTTCCTTGTTTTCCCGAATGTTTCTTGCATTTTACGCGGCGGTCAGGTCCCTGGATCACACTGGCAATCGCGGGCAGGCCTGTCAAACCTGGTGGCGGCACGCCGTGGCCGGACTGCGCACCGGCCCTGATCGTCAAAAAGTGATCCGGCAAAGGACAGGCTGCGTAAATGTGCCATGCTGCTAGATGACACAAGACCGATTATGACGGACCGGCCCAAAGCATCGCGACCCCTTCGGTCGGCGGTGCAGCCAGAAGGTGTGGCCCAAGTGAAGGAATCGGTGGTGCTGGAAAAAGCGGCAGAATGGGCAGAGCTTGTGGCGCGGGTGCGTGATCGGCAGGACAAGGCTGCCTTTGCGGCGCTGTTTCGGCATTTCGCCCCCAGGGTGAAGGCATTCTTGATGAAGTCCGGTGCCGGAGCGACCCTTGCCGAGGAATGTGCGCAGGATGTGATGGCGACCTTGTGGCAGAAGGCGCATCTGTTTGATCCGACGCGGGCTTCGGTGGCGACCTGGGTGTTCACGATCGCCCGCAACCGGCGCATCGACGCTTTGCGCAAGTCGCGCCGGGCCGAACCCGAAGACCTTGACTGGGGCCCCGAGGCCGAGCCTGACCAGGCCGAGACGTTGATGGCCCAGCAGGAAACCGATCAGCTGGGCCGGGCCTTGGCGCAGCTGCCGGAAAAACAGCGCAAGCTGATCGAGCGCGCCTTTTACGGCGAATTGTCGCACAGCGAGATTGCTGCCGAAACCGGTCTACCTCTTGGAACGATAAAATCGCGCATCCGGCTGGCGCTGGACAAATTGCGCCACCACATGACGTGAAGGATACCTGGACATGACGATAAAACACCATCTCTCGGATCAGCTCATGCTGGCCTATGCTGCCGGACAGTTGCCCGAGGCGTTCAATCTGGTCGTGGCGACGCATGTGTCGCTGTGCGATGAATGCCGGGCGCAGCTGGTGTCCTTTGAAACGGTCGGCGGTGCCTTGATCGACGGCGGTGAGGGGACCGCGATGGGGGACAAGGCGCTTGATGTTGCTCTGGCGCGGCTTGAGGCTGTGCCGCAGGCCACCCGCCGCGCCCCGCTGCGGGCTGCGGGCATCCTGCCGGCTCCGCTTGCCGACTATGTTGGCGGCGATCTTGGCTCGGTGCGGTGGAAGCGCATCACTGGCGGGGTCAAGCAGGCGATCCTGCCGACCGATCGCGCGGCCTCGGCCCGGTTGCTGTTCATTCCTGCGGGAACCGCGCTTCCCGATCATGGACACCGGGGGATGGAAATGACGCTGGTGCTTCAAGGGGCATTTGCCGATGACACCGCGCGTTTTGACCGCGGCGACGTCGAGATTGCCGACGAGGACACCCAGCATACCCCGGTCGCCCTGCAGGGCGAGGACTGTATCTGCCTGGCGGCGACGGATGCGCCCCTGCGGTTTTTGGGTCTGATTCCGCGCATGGCGCAGCCGTTGTTGCGGATCTGACGCAGGCCCAGTCACGGGCCGGAAAGACCGTCGACCCAGACCACAAGCAGGGGCTTGTCGCAGATGACCTCCAGTGGCGCTTCGGTGAGCAGAAGCTCTCCGGTCGACAGAACGACCCCGGCAGTCGTGCAGGGCTCTAGCGCGAAAAGCGCAACCAGGCCCCGTGTCGGCAGGCAAAGGTCCTGCGTCACAACCACCCTAGGCTTTGGCAGGTCACAGGCGGTCATGACGTTGAAATCCTCGGACGGTCGCCCGGCGGTTTCATAAGCGCTTAGCGCCGCATCGCCCGGGAACGCGACCGGGATGAGCGGGTCACAGCGCAGGTCAAACCCGTCACCGCTCAGCCGAAAGCCGGGGCCGGACAGAACGGTCAGGTTTCGCTCGATCCCGGGAAAGACCGAAAAGGGGCCGTCTTCGACCACCGCAGCGCGCGACAGTCGCAAAAGGAGGCGGCCATTGCGGTCCAGTCGCCAAAGCTCGGTCGTTTCACCGCGCCCGTTTTTCCACGGCTGGCGGGTGTAGTCGGCGGCGGTCAGGTGAAGCATGACGAGTCTCTGGTCGGGGCGGTGGGCGACCCTGCAGCAAGCCGCAAAACCGGCCATCCTGTGGGCATCATTCCGCGGCGGTCGGGCCGATCACCTTGGCGGTGGGGTCGGGGGCCAGCTCTTCGAAGTCGAAATTGTCCAGCCGCCGGGCGCGTTTGCCAGCCTTTTCCGACGAGACCTTGATCTCTTCGATATCCTTGGCGGCCTGCCCGAAATGCCGGTCAAGGCTTTCGACACGCACCCCCAGCCGGTCGACATCGGCATAAAGGAGAGCGAGTTCCTTGCGGATTGCCCCGGCCTGTTCGCGCATCCTTGCGTCCTTCAACACCGCGCGCATCGTGTTCAGCGTCGCCATGCAGGTGGTCGGCGACACGATCCAGACCTTGAGCGCAAAGCCTTCGCGCACCACGTCCGGGAAGTTGGCGTGCAGCTCGGCATAGACCGCCTCGGACGGCAGGAACATCAGCGCGCCATCGGCGGTTTCGCCCTCGACGATATAGCGTTCGGCAATCGCGCGGATATGGGTGCGGACCGAGACACGCAGTTGCTGACCCGCTTCGGCCAGCCCGCGCGGGGTGTCGGCGCGGCGCAGCGCCTCATAGGCCTCTAGCGGGAACTTGGCGTCGATGACGATGGGGCCGGGGGGATTGGGCAGGTGGATCAGGCAATCGGCGCGCTTGCCGTTCGACAGGGTCGCCTGCATCGTATAGGCGTCCTTCGGCAGGGCCTTTTGCACGATGTCGTGCAGCTGGATCTCACCAAACGCGCCGCGGGTCTGCTTGTTCGACAGGATATCCTGCAGGGATAGGACGTTGCCCGACAACTTTACGATATTGGCCTGCGCCTTGTCGATCGTCTCCAGCCGGGTCTGCAACTCGCCCAGACTGCGGGCAGTGCGGGTGGAGGTGCCGTGCAGCGCCTCGGTCATCTGGCGTTGGACCTCGGCAAGGCGCTGTTCCATCACCCGCAGCATCGCGGTCTGGCTGACGGCCTGCGCCTCGGAGACATGGTGCAGACCGCCGGCCAGCCGTTCCTGACCGTCGCCAAGGCTTTGGATGCGGTTCGACAGCCAGCCGATTTCGCGCATCAGCGGTTCGGCGGCGGTGGCCGAGCGGCTGACGCTGCGCAGAATCAAAAGCAGCAGGCCAAGCAAGGCAAGCCCACCCGCCGCGATCAGCAGCACCTCAGGTGCGTTCCAGGCGTAGGACTGGCCGAATAGCGTGATCATCGGCGACCGAACAGACGTTCGATGTCATGCAGCGACAGCGCGACATAGGTCGGGCGGCCGTGGTTGCACTGGCCGGAAAGGGGCGTCGCCTCCATTTCGCGCAAAAGGGCGTTCATTTCCTCGGCGCGCATCTGGCGCCCGGACCGGACCGAGCCGTGGCAGGACATCCGCGACAGGATGGCGTCCACTTTGGTCTGCACCAACTGGCTGTCACCGGCATCGTCGAGTTCGTCCAGGATGTCGCGGACCAGACCTGCACCGTTCACCGGGCCAAGGATGGCGGGCGTTTCGCGGATGGCGATGGCCTGGCCGCCGAAGGGTTCGATGGCAAGGCCGATCTGCGCCAGGGCCGGGGCGGCATCGAGCAGGCGGGCAGCATCGCTGGGCGACAACTCTACAATCTCGGGGATCAAGAGCGCCTGCGCGCGGATGCCGGTTTCGGCCATCTGGCGTTTCAGGCGCTCATACACCAGCCGTTCGTGGGCGGCGTGCTGGTCGACAATCACGATGCCGGTCGCGGTCTGGGCGAGGATATAGTTTTCATGCAGCTGCGCGCGGGCAGCCCCAAGCGGGTGCTCGTCGTGCGGCTGCGCCTTCTCCTCGCTGGGCGGGGCGAAGGTGGAGGCTTGCGGGGCTTCGGCAAAGCCGGGGGCCTGAAACGCCAAGGCGCGCGACAGCGCCGGCTGGCCCAAGCGGTCCATCTGGTACACCGGACGCATTGCCTCCAGCGTCGCCCCCCCTAAGGTCGAGGACGCCCGGTGCCCCGCCCCGGTCAGGGCCGCTTTCAACGCGGTGATGATCAGGCTGCGCGCAGCCTCGGGTTCGCGGAACCGGACTTCGGACTTGGCCGGATGCACGTTCACATCCACGCGCTGCGGATCTGCAACCAGGTTCAGCACGGCGGCAGGGTGCCGGTCGCGGCTGAGCACGTCGAAATAGGCCGCCCGCAGCGCCCCATAGAGCATCCGGTCCAGGACCGGACGGCCATTAACGAAAAGGTATTGCTGCGCAGATGACCCGCGCGAATAGGTGGGCAGTGCCGCATAGCCCTGCACCGAAAGGCCGTCGCGTTCGGCGTCAATCTGCAGCGCGTTGTCGGTAAACTCATGGCCCAGAATACCGGCAAGCCGGGTGCGCAGCGCCTCGAACGGCGCGCCATCGGCGGGGTCGGCGCGCAACAGAACCCGCGTTTCGCCCCCGGTCAGGTCACGCAAGACAAAGCCGACCCGGGGCTCGGCCATGGCAAGGCGACGCAAGGTTTCGGTGACCGCCTGCGTTTCGGCCCGATCCGAGCGCAGAAACTTGAGCCGCGCCGGGGTTGCAAAGAACAGATCGCGCAGGTCCACCACGGTGCCCCGGCTAAGCGCGGCGGGACGCACCGGGGTCATGCGACTGCCCTCGCAGGTGATGCTGGCCGCCGGATGACCTGGACTGCGCGAGGTGATGCCAAGCCGCCCGACCGAGCCCAGCGACGGCAGCGCCTCACCGCGAAAGCCGAACGACCGGATGTTCAGCAAGTCTGACCCGTCGATCTTGGAGGTGGCATGCCGCGACAGGGCCAGGGGCAGGTCGTCGGCCGTCATCCCACACCCATCGTCGGTGACGCGGATCAGGGTCTTGCCGCCATCTGCGATCTCGACCTCGATCCGACCGGCACCGGCATCGAGCGCGTTTTCCACCAGTTCCTTGACCGCCGAGGCCGGGCGTTCGACCACCTCGCCAGCCGCTATCCGGTTGACGGCAGCTTCGTCCAGGAGCCGGATCACCGGACGCCCGGCAGAGCCCGTTATCTTGGGGGTATGAACAGTCATACCCCTACCAATAGCAGGGCTGCCCGAGTCGGGGAAGAACGAAACCGGATTTTCGCTACTGTGCCTTGCGGTTTCTGCGGCCCGTCCTCACATTGGCGCAAATCAGGGAGGCCCCATGCAAGACATCCTGTCCCTGGCCAGTGCCAACCTGCTGACGCCGATCATCCTGTGTTTTGCGCTGGGCCTGGCGGCGGCATTGGCCCGCAGCGAGCTGACCATCCCCGAGGCAATCGCCAAAGGCATGTCGATCTATCTGCTGTTTTCCATCGGGTTCAAGGGTGGTGTCGCGGTGGCAGACCACGGGCTGGACGGACGGCTGATCGCAGCCCTGCTGGCCGGAGTGGTGCTGTCCTTTGGAATTCCCTTTGTTGCCTTCGGGCTTATGAAGATCATGACCCGGCTTTCGGTCACCGACGCGGCGGCGGTGGCGGCGCATTACGGGTCGATCAGCATCGTGACCTTCGTAACGGCAACCTCGGTGGTTCAGGCCGCAGGGCTGCAAGCCGAAGGCTACATGGTTGCTGTCGCCGCTGCGATGGAGGCGCCGGCGATCATCTCGGCGCTTTTTCTGGCGCAACGCGGGGGCGGGCGAGCCGAGCGGATGGATGCCGACCTCTGGCGCGAGATCCTGCTGAACGGGTCGATCGTGCTATTGGTCGGATCCTTCCTGATCGGCCTGACGACGGGCCAGGCCGGGCTGGCGCAGATCGGGGCCTTCATTGTCGCCCCGTTCCAGGGGGTGCTGTGCCTGTTCTTGCTCGACATGGGTCTGGTCGCCGGGCGGGGGATGCGCAGCGCGCGCGGGGTGATGACGCCCGGGGTGCTGGCCTTCGGGCTGGTCATGCCGGTGGTCGGCGCTGGGTTCGGGCTGGCGGCGGGCATGGCGCTTGGGCTGTCGACCGGTGGCCTGGCGCTGATGATGGTGCTGGCCGGATCGGCAAGCTACATCGCGGTGCCCGCCGCGATGCGGGTGGCCCTGCCGGACGCCAACCCCAGCGTCTATCTGACGCTGTCCCTTGGGGTGACGTTCCCGTTCAATCTGGTCATCGGGATTCCGCTCTGGGTCGCGGTGGCAATGGCATTGGGGGGGTAACATGGAAACGCACAAGGCCAAGCGGGTCGAGATCATCATCGAAGCCCCGATGGAGGGGCGTCTGACCGCCGCACTGGAAAAGGCAGGGGTGACGGGATTTACCGTACTGCCGGTGCTTGGCGGATCGGGCCGGTCGGGGCGCTGGACGCGGGATGGGCAGGTCGGACGCAGCGGGATGGTGGCGGTCGTCTGCCTGATCCGGCCAGACCGGCTGGACGCGCTGCTCGCGGCGGCCTACGCGGTGGTTGACCGGCACATCGGGGTGATAGGTGTCACCGATGCCGAGATCCTTCGGGCCGAGCGGTTCTAGCCGCCCAAAATTTTTTGGCGAAAAATGTTGGGCTGTCCCGGTTGCATGACGGCGGGCCTTGGCAAGGGTTGCAGAAAGAGAATGCGGCAATGACGAACACAGTGCTGCTCTTGGGTGCGACAGGCACAATCGGACGTGCGGCGGCGCAGGCGTTGCAGCACGCGGGGTTTTCGGTCACGGCAATGGTTCGGCCGGGATCAGAACCCGTGCAGGGCTGCAACCGGGTCGAGGGATGGGTTACCGATGCGGCCGATGTCGCGGCGGTGATGCAAAAGCTGCGGGCCAAGGCGGTGGTGTCCTGTCTGGCCAGCCGGACCGGGGCACCTGCCGATGCCTGGGCGGTGGATCATCGGGCGCAGTCGGGGGTGCTGAAGGCGGCGGTGGCGGCGGGGGTGGGGCGGTTTGTCCTCCTATCTGCGATCTGCGTGCAAAAACCGCTGCTGGAGTTTCAGCGCGCCAAGCTGGCCTTCGAGGCGGAACTGATTGCCTCGGGCCTGGGCTGGTCGATCGTGCGGGCGACGGCCTATTTCAAATCCCTGTCCGGTCAGGTGGCGCGGGTGCAGGGCGGCAAGCCCTTCCTGGTGTTCGGCGATGGGCGCTTGACGGCGACAAAGCCAATCTCGGACGCCGACCTTGGGCGCTATCTGGCATTGTGCCTGACCGACCCCGCCTTGCAGAACCGGGTGCTGCCCATCGGCGGGCCGGGACCATCGATCACTCCGATGGATCAGGTGGCGATGCTGGAGCGGCTGTTGCAGCGGCCGGTCCGGGTAAGGCGGGTGCCGGTGGCGCTGATGGACGCGATTATTGCGGGACTGTCGCTGGGGGGGCGTGTGTCGTCCGGTCTGGCGGCAAAGGCGGAACTGGCGCGGATCGGACGCTATTACGCCACCGAATCGATGCTGGTCTGGGATGGTGCCCAGTATGCCCCCGATGCCACGCCGGAATTCGGCTCAGACCGGCTGGAGGATCATTATGCTGCCATCCTGCGCGGAGAGGTGGCGGATGACCGCGGCGCGCATGCGGTGTTCTAGGGTGCTATAGCCCGGCGCAGCCCAAGATTTTTCGGCGAAAAATCTTGGGCCCCGGGGCGCGATCAAAGGCCTGAGGGTTCGCCAACCACGACGAAATGCAGTGCCTCGGGCAGAAAGACACGCTTGGCCACGCGGGCGGTGTCTTCCAGCGTCACCGCCTCGATCCTGGCGTTGCGGGTGACCGCGTAATCGATCGGCAGCCCCTCCATCTGCATGCCGACGAGGATCGACGCGATCGGGCCGTTGCCGTTGAAGCGCAGCGGGTAGGACCCGGTAAGATAGGTCTTGGTCGCGGCCAACTCCTCGGCGGTCAGACCGTCGCTTGCCAACCGGGCCCATTCGGCGCTGAGCACCGCAATCGCCTCGGCGACCTTGTCGCTGGAGGCGGAGAACTGGCCCAGGTACAGCTCGGCCTGATCAAGGCCGTACAGATAGCTGCCGATGCCGTAGGTTAGGCCGCGCTTTTCGCGAATCTCGCTCATCAGGCGGGCGGTGAAACGGCCGCCGCCCATCGCCTCGTTCAGGATGAAGGCGGCGAAGAAATCCGGGTCCTCGCGCGCGATGCCGACATGGCCAAAGAGGACGCTGGCTTGCGGGGTTGGAAAATCGACGACCGTGACCCCGCCGGTAAGCAAAAGCTCGGCCCGCGTGGGCAGGGGCGTGCCGGTTGCGGGCAGATCGCCCAACAGGCGGTCCAGCAGCGGCCCAAGCTCGGCTGCGGTAATGTCACCGGCGACGGCGACATAAATCCGGTCGCGGGCCAGCGCGCCCTGGTGGGCGGCAAGAATGTCGTCGCGGGTCAGGGCGGCCACGGTTTCCAGCGTGCCATCGCCTGAACTGCCATAGGGGTGGTCGCCAAAGGCCAGCGCGTTGAAGGTCTGCCCGGCGATGGCGTCCGGGTCCTTGGCATCCGACCGCAGGTTGGACAGCACCTGTTCGCGCACCCGCTCCAGCGCGGCATCGTCAAAGCGTGGGGTGACCAGCGCCGACCGCAAGAGATCAATCGCCTGATCGCGGTTTTCGGTGAGGAACCGGGCCGAGACGCCCACCGAATCGGTGCCCGAGGAAAAGCTGAACCCGGCGGCCAGCGCATCGCGCGCCTCGGCAAAGCCCAGGCTGTCCAGATCGCCGGCGCCTTCTTCGATCAGGGCGGTCATCAGGTTGACCGCGCCGCGCTTGTCCGCCGGGTCAAGCGAGGTGCCGCCGCGGAACTGAATCTCCAGCGCGGTGAAGGGGATGTTGTGATCCTCGACCAGCCAGGCGGTGATGCCACCGGGCGAGGTGACCTCTTGGATATCAAGCTCAGCCCGGGCGGGGGCGGCAAGGGCCAAGGCTAGGGTCAGCGCTGCCAGCGCGGCAAGGGCGGTGCGGCGGATCATTCTGCAACCTCCGTGGCGGTATCGGGTCGGGTCAGCCAGCCGGTCACGGCATTCTTGCGGTCAAACACCTTGGCGGCGGCGGCCATGATATCGGCTTCGGTCACGGCGGAAAGTGCCGCATCCCAGCCTTCGATATCGGCGGGGGTCAGGCCGATGCTCAACCCCTCGCCATAGTCGTAGGCGAGCGATTCCACGTCGTCGCGGGCATAAATCTCATTCGCGCGAATCTGGGTGCGGATGCGGTCAAGGGCGGCGGGATCGGGGCCTTCGACCAGAAACTCGGCGATGACACGGTCCATCTCGGCCTCGGCGGTTTCAAGGCACACACCGGGGGCGGGCACGACGTAGACCCCGAACGTGCCATCGTCGATCGAGGTGCCGTCATAGAACGCCGCCGTATAGACCGCGATCTGACTTTCGAACTGCAGCGCCTGCGGCAGGACCGAGGTCTGGCCATTGCCACCCAAAAGCTCGGCCAGAACGGTGAGGGCAGCAGCCTCGGCCTGGTTGCCAGGGTCGCGTTCCGGGGCAAGGTAAGTGCGAAACACATAGGGCTCCGACACCCGTTCATCCGTCAGGGTCATCCGGCGTTCGGCCAGTTGTGGCGGTTCCTGGGGGCGCTCGCGCGGGGCAAGGTCGGGGCTGGGAGCAATGCCGCCATAATGCTTTTCGGCCAGGGCCAGCGCCGCATCCGGGGTCACGTCACCGGCGATGATCAGGGTGGCGTTGTTCGGCGCATAAAAGCGCGCGTAGAAATCCAGCGCGTCCTGGCGCGAGAGCCCCTCCATCTCGTGGCGCCAGCCGATGATCGGGATGGCGTAGGGATGGTTGAGGTACTGCGCCGCGCGCATCTGTTCGGACAAAAGTGCGCCGGGGCTGCTGTCGGTACGTTCGCCGCGTTCTTCCAGGATGACCTGGCGTTCGGTATCGACATCGTCCTGCAAAAGCGCAAGGTTGCGCATCCGGTCGGCTTCAAGCCCCATCATCAGGTCAAGGCGGTCGGCGGCAACGCGCTGAAAATACGCGGTATAATCCCATGAGGTAAAGGCGTTGTCATCGCCGCCCTGCGCCTCGACAATGGCGGAAAATTCGTTCGGGCCGACGGTGTCGGTGCCCTTGAACATCAGATGTTCCAGAAAATGTGCGATGCCGGAATGGCCGGCCGGCTCGTCCGCAGCGCCCACGCGGTACCAGATCATCTGCACGGCCACGGCGGCGCGGTGATCCTCGATCACGACGACATCAAGGCCGTTCTCAAGCTTGAAGGTGCTGACCGTCTCTGCGGCGGCGGGAAGGGCCAGGCCAAAGGCCAGGGCGGCGGTCACGGCGAATTGTCCGGTCATTGCGGGCTCATTTCCTTGGGTCACGACAGGAAGATGCGGGCTGGCCCGGCGCAGTCAAGTATGGCAAACGCAGGCGTTACTGGTCTTGCAGGGCTTCCTGCGCCTCGGCACTGGGCGGAGCCGAAGGGGTCTTTACCCCGGCCTTGCGCCAGCGGGCCAGTTCTGCCTCTTGATCCAGGCTTTGCTTGCGATAGGCGCGGTAATAGACGTTGATATTGAACAGGCGTTCCAGTACGCGCCCCTTGTTGTCGGTGCGCCATTCAAGGTCTTCCGAGGCCAGTTCGGCGCGGATGCCGGTTTCCACCCCAAAGCGCGCGGCATGGGCGTAAAGCGCGCCATCCCCGGCACCAATACCGGTGGATGTGGCAGGTTTGCCCCCCAGCGCCACGACCGCATCATCAAACGGCTGCGCATCCGAGCGGTTGGTCCCACCCGGCGTGGGTTCGGGAAGATCGGCCAGCGTTTCGGGCATGTCCAAGGGTTGCGCCGGGACAATCGCAAATTCATCCGGCCCAGCGCCCGAGGTCAGGTTCATCAGCCCAGGCGCATCCCCGCCACAAGCGGACAAGAGCAGAAGCATCGCCCCTGCACAGATCGCCCTGCCCGTCCCTGCCCGCATACTGCCCGACTCCCCAGTTATCGGCCTGTCTTAGCCCAAAGAATGGCGGGCGTCACGGGGATTTAGCGCTTGCCCCGGTCAGGTTTCGCGGGCTTCGGCACCGATCCGGCAAAGAAAACCAACCCCAGCGCCCCGGCAAACACCGCGATATCGGCGACATTGAAGGCATAGGGGTTCTCAAACCCGCAGCAGGACATGTTCAGGAAATCAGCGACCGCGCCATAAAGTACCCGGTCGATCACATTGCCCAACGCGCCGCCGACCAGCAAGCCACCGGCCACCAGCGCCTTCCAGTTGCCGCGTTCGTTGAACATCCACAAGATCACCCAGAGTGAAATCGCCAGGGCCAACCCGACCAGCCCCCAGCGCGCCAGGTCCGATCCATGCGTCAGAAGGCCAAAGTTCACCCCCCGGTTCCAGGCCATGCGGAAAACAAGGTAGGGGGGCAGAACGTCGATCTCGCCCCGGTTGATCAGATCAAGTCCGTGGACCACGACAAATTTGGAAAGCTGATCGATCCCGAAGGTGGCCAGCGCGATGATCCAGAAGCGCCGCATGTCAGTGCCGGAAATGGCGAATGGCGGTGAACACCATCGCAAGGTTCCGCTCATCGGCGGCAGCGATCACCTCATCGTCGCGCATGGACCCTCCGGGCTGGATGATGGCGGTGGCCCCGGCCTGGGCGGCAGCGATCAGGCCATCGGCAAAGGGAAAGAACGCATCCGAGGCCACGACCGACCCCTGGCTGGGCAGTGCGGCAAGGCCAAGCTCGGCGGCCATGTCGGCGGCCTTTTGCGCGGCGATCCGGGTAGAGTCGATCCGGCTCATCTGCCCGGCGCCGATGCCGACGGTGGCACCACCCTTGGCATAAACGATGGCGTTGGATTTCACATGCTTGGCCACGGTCCAGGCGAACATCAGATCGGCAAGCTCGGCCTTGGTCGGCGCGCGCCTTGTCACCACCCGCAGATCGGCGGCGGTGATGTGGCCCGCGTCGCGGTCCTGCACCAGAAAGCCGCCCGCGACCTGCCGGAACGCCAGCCCCTTGGCGGCAGGGTCCGGCAGCGCGCTGGTGGTCAAAAGGCGCAGGTTCTTCTTCTCGGCAAAGATGGCGCGGGCGGCGTCGCTGGCCCCGGGGGCGATGACGACCTCGGTGAAGGTCTGCACGATCTCAATGGCGGTCTCGGCATCCAGGGGCTGATTCAGCGCCACGATCCCGCCAAAGGCCGAGGTCTGGTCGCAGGCCAGCGCGGCGCGATAGGCCTCAATCAGGGTGGCCCCCGTGGCAACACCGCAGGGATTGGCATGCTTGATAATGGCGCAGGCGGGGGCGGGCCCCAGATCGGCGACCAGTTCAAACGCGGCATCGGTGTCGTTGATGTTGTTGTACGAAAGCTCTTTGCCCTGCCATTGCCGCGCGGTGGCGACACCGGGGCGGTGGCTGCCATCGGTGTAAAACGCCGCCGTCTGATGCGGATTTTCGCCGTAGCGCAGGGTTTGCGCCAGTTTCCCGGCAAAGCTGCGGTGGCGGGGGGCGGGTTCGTGCATCTCGGCGGCCAGCCAGGTGGCAATGGCGCTGTCATAGGCGGCGGTGCGGGCATAGGCCGTCAGCGCCAGCCGCTGCCGAAGTTTAAGCGTCGTTGCGCCATCCCGGGCCGCAAGGTCCTGGATCAAAGAGCCATAATCAGCCGGATCGGTCAGCACAGCGACGAAACGGTGGTTCTTTGCCGCAGCGCGAATCATCGCCGGCCCGCCGATGTCGATGTTCTCGATGCAGGTGGCGGCGTCGGCACCGCGGGCGACGGTTTGCTCGAACGGGTAAAGGTTGACCACCAAAAGGTCGATCGGCTCGATCCCGTGGGCGGCCATCGCGACCAGGTGTTCGTCATCATCCCGCAGGGCCAGAAGGCCGCCATGCACATTGGGGTGCAAAGTCTTGACCCGGCCATCCATCATTTCTGGAAATCCGGTCACCTCGGCCACATCGCGCACCGCAAGGCCCGCCGCGCGCAGCATCGCCAGCGTCCCCGAGGTCGAGATCAGTTCCACCCCATGGCCCGCCAGCGCGCGGGCAAGGTCCAGAAGGCCGGTCTTGTCCGATACCGAAATCAGTGCGCGGCCGATGGGAACGAGGTTGGTCATGGCAAGGCAAACCCTGTCGCTGCTGTCGCGTGGTCGGTCAGTCGAAATCGTCGCGGTCCGTCCGATCCAGATCACGGATGGCAAGCGGAGTATCCTTTGCCTTCGCCAAGGTCCAGCCTATCCGGGTCTCAAAGCCGCGGGCCTCGGCCTTGAGCACGATCTGGGCGGTTGGGCGCGGGTTGACGCGGCCAGGCTCCAGATAGGCCGAAGGTTCCAGCGACAGGGTGGCGCGGCCCGAAAAGCGGAAAATCCAGATCTCGCCGCTGCGCAGCGCCATCGACACGGCGGTGTCGGCCATGTCGAGCGTGGCATCCACGTCGGGGTGCAGATGGAAACGGATGGAAAAGCCGGCCCCGGTCATCGCGGTCGCGGTCATCAGATCCTGAAAGCGGCGGCGGGCCTCGGCAGTCATCGCGGTCAGGGTGTCGACCCCCGACAGGCGGCGACCGTCCTGGGCCAGGGTCAGGCTGCGGCTGGTGGTCAGGCCGTGGCTGGCCAGCCAGCCGTCATGGGCAAGGTAAAGATCGGCCCCTTCGCTGCCCAGCGTCATCCGCGAGGTCAGGATCGCGGTGCGATGGTCCAGCGTCTGGCCATCCAGTCCGAAGCGGGACGATGAACTGCCGTCGACGCACAGCGCCGAATGTGACGGCGTGGCCCGCGCGGCATTCTGCCAGGACGGGCCAAAGCCGGTGCCGCCGCCGCAATTGACCACCAGCGGACGCCGACCGGAGGTCAGCTCGAACGCGGTGGTCGAGGCATGGGCCCGCCGCGCCGAAGGTCCATCGGGCGGGGAGGCGGCATCGACGATCACGGTGGTCCGACGTCCGGCAAGGCGGCAATAGCCCATGGCGATGCTGGGGGCCGGACCTGGACGGATACCGCTGGCCGCCAGCGCCTGATCCAGCCGCCCCTCAGCCCCCCGCTCGCCGCCGTGAAACCGGGCCAGGCCGCCATCGGCATGGCGCAAGGTGCGCAAGGCCGGGGTTACCCTGCGGATTGCCGCCGAGACCTCGGCGGGCACCGGGCGCGCGGCCTCGGTCATGGCACTAGCGGCCCAGGTCAAAAGGGTCAGGATTTCCAGCAATTCCTCGGGGTTGCGGCTTTGGATGCCACCCTCGGGGTCGATGTCGGCCTGACAGGCGCTGGCCAGGCCCGCGGCGGCAGGACCGACCAGGCGTTCCATCCCCATCAGGGACAAACCGGCATAGACAAGGCCAGTCAACGCCTCGATCTGCGGCAAGCCGGGGGGGGCGGCCTTCCAGCGCCGCGCCAGATAGGCCGCTTGTCGTGCCAGCGAGCGATAGAAGGCATCGGTCTGGGCACGGTCAGCCCCTGACAGCAAGGCGGTTGCGTGATGCACCCAGCGGATCAGCCGCCGCCCTGTCAGGTCCGGGGTCCAGCCCGGACCGGTGCCATTGCCAAAGCGCCCGATCCAGTCACGGGTCCAGTCCCGCGCCCGCACGCGCGCCGCAGGCGTGCCAAAGGCCACCAGATCATCGGCCCAGGCAAAGCCATGCGCATCCGCCAGAAAATCGGCATCCGGGGCGGGGATGTCCCACAGCGGCGTGTCCGGGGCCTGCACCAGATGCCCGGCCAAAAGGATGTTGCCGGCCATCAGTTGCTTGCCCCGGCTGTAGATGCCCACTGAACGGGGCTCTTGCTGCGAGACAAAGCCCTTTGGCACCCGGGCCACTTGGGCCGCAAAGGTGGCAAACCGGTTTGCCAGACGGTCGAACCGATCTTGCGCCTTGTGCTTGCCGATCACGCCTGTTGCCCCGCCCGCCCGGTTCGTCCGGTTTGCCCGGATCGTCATCGCAACCATAGCGCGACCTTGCCGCCGCGTCACGCCAAAGCAGCGATCCGCCAGACCTCCTTAGACAAGATGGTCGATCCGTGCCATGAATTGTGCCAGTTGGCTTACCGCCTTGAGCCAGCGGTCCAAAAGGCGCGGATCGTGCGGGGCGGCATGGACCCCGGCGGGGATTTCCCGTGCGAGGACCGCCTCGATCGCCAAGGACACCGGCACCGACACCAGCCGCCCCATGGCTGACCCGCGCGCATCGCCCCAGGCATCCATGGCCCAGGTCTCGTGAAAAACCGGCACGCCGTCGCGTTCGGCCCTTAGGGACACGAACAACAGCACGCGGTCAGGTTCGCCCTCGGCGTAGGCGTTGTCCTTCAGAAGTGCTGCGGCGCGGGCGGTCAGGGCGGCGTCGATCTCGGGCAGGGGCTTGCCCTCCAGCGCCTCGATCTCGGCAAAGATCCCGGCCCAGGCCTCGGCCCAGCCGTTCAGGCGGATCGTGCCCCGGACGAAATCGCGGACCTTCCAGTGCGGTTCAAACCGGTAATCGGCCATGAAGGGATAGCTGTCGCGGTTTGGATAAACCTCAAAGCTTTCGGGCTGCGGCAGGGGGGCATCATAGCGGGTGATCGCCTCCCAGGGTCGCGAGACCCGCAGTTCGGTAAAATGCCGCAAGCTGCGCGAGGGGGAGCGCAACGCCTTGAGCACGCCTGCCGGGGCCCAGCTGAACTTGTAGCGAAAAGCGTTGGCGATCTTTGGCACCCCGCCGCAATAGGAGGTGAAGCTTAGCACATTGTCAGCATGATAAGCGGGCGAGGCGCGGTAGCGCGCAACCAGGTCATGCGCCATCAGATGGTCGATGCCGGGGTCCAGCCCAACCTCGTTGATCGACACGAGGCCCGCCTCCCGAAAACCCTCGTCCAGCGCGCGCATCTCGGGCGCGATATAGGAGGATGAGGCGAAATGCGCACCTTTCGTCAGACAGACCTGCGCGATGCCGACATGCTGATCTGCGGGCAGCATCGACACCGCAATGTCGCCGGGTTGCAGGGCGGCGGCCAGCGCCTCCAGGCTGTAGGGGCGGATGTCGGTGGTCAGATCGCCGACCTCGGCCTTTGCCTTTTCGACCGTCCGGTTCCAGACCGTGACCGGATGCCCCGCCTCGATCAGGCGGCGCAAGCCGGGGATCGAGGAGAGGCCAGTGCCGCACCAATGGATCGTCATGAGGGTATCTCCGTTAAAGTGTTGCGCTGTGGCGGTCGAATTCGGCTTTGGCCCGGCCCCAGACGCCCTGATCCAGCGCCGTCAGGGTCAGAAGCGACGGCAGCAGCTGGGCGGCATAGTCCTGCGAGGATTCCGCCGGCATCAGTGAGGGCAGATTGTCGATCGCCATCACGTCCAAGGGCGGGTGATCATGCACCCGCAAGGCCGGGGAATCCCAGTCGGTCGCGCGGTCATAGACCTTGATCGGCGAAAAGTCCGAGGTCGGGTCGCAAGCGATGTCGCCGATCACGGTCAGTTTGCGGGCGGGGTCGGTCGTGGCTGAAGCGGGGACAAAGACCGGACAGCCGGGGCGGGCGAGGATACAGTTAAGGAAAATCTCATGCTGCAACACCTCTGGGAAAGGGCCGCCACTCGCGGTCTCGGCCATGTCCCAGCGGGTGACGGCCACACCCATCGCGGTGCAAAGGTCCGCAGCCCCGCTGCCCACGCGACCCAAAGCGCCGATGATGAGGGCGCGAGGGCGGGAAAGGCCATCAAGCTCATGGCCAAGTTGATCCAGAAGGGCGGCTTTCGATGCCACCTTGCGCACCTGGCCTGCGATGGTGCCGCGCTGTTGGGCGGCCCAGCATTGCAAGGATACCGCCGCCCCGGCGTAACCGGCCCAATAGCCAAAAGCGGCAACGCGACGGCCATCTTCGCCCACGAGGTACTCCAGATCATAAAGAGTGCCGCCCCCGGCCTTGAACCGCTGCAACAGGACCTGCCCTGCAGGCTGGCCCTTGAAGGCATGGCCGAACATGATGTGGCGGTGGGTCAGGGGGCTGCCATCCTCGGGCAGTTCCTTGAGGCCAAAGATGATCGCATCTGCCGGGGCCCGGGGCCAAAGGTTCTCGGCCACGATGTCGCAGCCCGCCGCACGGTAGCCGTCGATGGGAATGGCGCGGGTGGCTGACGCCTCGACCGTCACTCGCAGGCCGGCCTTGACCAGGGCCGCTGCCCCCTCGGGTGTCAGACCCACGCGCTCTTCATGCGGCCGTTGTTCCGCCCTTACCCACAGATGCGTCATCCGTTCTGCCCCCTGTCTGCCAATCCCGAGGAGCGTGATAGCAGAACCCCCGGTCGGCGAAAGAGGCTGCAATTGTCGGCCATGCGTCTTTGGCAGGTTGCAAAGGCGCAAGGAACGGGCCAAATGGTGAGGCAATTTGCCCTGTTGATCAAGATCGTTGCATGGACGCCCAGACGACCGCGCTTGCCGATGTCCTGATCCTTGCGCCCCGCCGGTTTGGCGACGCGCGGGGCTGGTTCATGGAGACCTGGAGCGCCGCCAGCATGGCGCGCGCAGGGCTGGATCTGACTTGGGTGCAGGACAATCATTCGTTCTCGACCAGTCGGGGAACCTTGCGGGGGCTGCACTATCAGGCCCCGCCCATGGCGCAGGACAAGCTGGTGCGCTGCAGCCGGGGCGCTGTCCTGGATGTAGCGGTGGACATCCGTGAAGGGTCTGTCACCTACGGCCGCTGGGTTGGGGTTGAGCTTTCGGCCGAAAACGGGCGGCAACTTCTGGTGCCAAAGGGGTTTCTGCACGGCTTTGTCACCCTGACCGACGCGGCCGAGGTGCAGTACAAATGCAGCAATCCCTACAGCGCCAACCATGACCGGTCGGTGCGCTGGAACGATCCGGCGATCGGGGTTGACTGGGGCGTCACCGCGCCCATCCTGTCGGACAAGGACGCTGCGGCCCCGTTTCTGGCCGAGGTTGGCAGCCCGTTTCACATGGGTGCGGCATGAAGCTTTTGGTCACAGGCGGCGCAGGATTCATCGGGTCAGCGGTGGTGCGGGCGGCAGTGGCGCGCGGCCACCAGGTGGTCAACCTGGATGCGCTGACCTATGCCGCCTGCCTTGACAGTCTGGCCACCGTTGCGGGTTCGAACCGGTACAGTTTTGTGCAGGCCGATATCCGCGACCGGGGCGCGCTGGACCAGGCCTTTGCGGCACATGCCCCGGATGCGGTGATGCATCTTGCGGCGGAAAGCCATGTCGACCGGTCCATCGATGGTCCGGGCGCCTTCATCCAGACCAATATCACCGGCACCTTCCACCTCTTGGAAGCCGCCCGTGCCTTCTGGCTGGCACAGGGCAAACCCGAGGGGTTCCGTTTTCACCACATCTCGACCGACGAGGTGTTCGGTTCGCTTGGCCCCGAGGGGCGGTTTGACGAGACAACGCCCTATGACCCGCGCAGCCCCTATTCGGCGTCAAAGGCGGCGAGCGACCACTTGGTGCGCGCCTGGGCGGAAACCTACGGGCTGCCGGTGCTGTTGACGAACTGCTCCAACAACTACGGCCCCTATCATTTCCCCGAAAAGCTGATCCCGGTGGTGATCCTGAACGCTTTGCATGGGCGGGACATCCCGGTCTATGGCGCGGGCGAGAATGTCCGCGACTGGCGTTACGTCGAAGATCACGCCGAGACGCTCTTGACCGTGGTCGAGCGCGGGGTTCCAGGCCGCAGCTACTGCATCGGCGGTGAGGCCGAGGCCCGCAATATCGATATCGTCCGCCAAATCTGCGCCTTGATGGACGAAATGGTGCCAGCCGGCGCGCCGCATGACCGGTTGATCCGGTTCGTTTCCGACCGGCCGGGGCATGATGCCCGCTATGCCATTGATCCATCAAGGATCCGGGATGAGCTGGGCTGGCGGCCATCCGTGACCCTGGACGAAGGCTTGCGCCGGACCGTGCGCTGGTTCCTGGATCATCCTGCCTGGTGGGAACCCCTGCTCGCGCGCGAAGGGGTTGGCCGCCGACTGGGGGCCGATGGCGGGGCCGCACCATGATCGCAGGGCGGGATGTGCTGGTCTTTGGCCAGACCGGCCAGATAGCGCGGGACCTGGCGCGGCTCCTGCCAGACGCACTGTTTCTGGGCCGGGCCGAAGCGGACCTTGCCGACCCCGCTGCCTGTGCCGCAAGGGTTGCCGAAAGTAAGGCTACGGTAATCATCAATGCGGCCGCCTGGACGGCTGTGGACCAGGCCGAAGCAGAAGAGGCGGCTGCCACCGTGATCAACGCGGCCGCCCCGACAGCGATGGCACAAGCGGCCGCGGCAAGGGGTGTCGCGTTTTTGCATGTCTCTACCGATTATGTCTTCGATGGCTCGGGCGTGCTGCCGTTTGCGCCAGATCACCCTACAGCCCCGCTTGGGGCCTACGGACGCTCCAAACTGGCCGGAGAGATCGGGATTCGCGCGGCCGGAGGGCGGCATCTGATCTTGCGGACCTCCTGGGTGTTTTCTGCGCATGGCGCAAACTTTGTCAAAACCATGCTGCGCCTTGGCGCCGAACGCGCCGTCCTGCCCGTGGTGGCCGACCAGATAGGCGGGCCGACCCCGGCCGCAGCCCTGGCCCAAGCCCTGATCCTGGCAGCACCGGCGGTCCGGGCTGGCACCTCCGGCGGGACGCACCATTTCAGCGGCGCGCCCGAGGTCAGTTGGGCGGATTTTGCCCGGCAGATCATGGCCGAGGCTGGACTGAAGTGCCGGATCGAGGATATCCCCACCGCCGATTATCCAAGGCCAGCGCGTCGCCCGTTGAATTCCAGGTTGGACTGCCGCAGTTTTCTGGCAGACTTCGGCCTTGACCAGCCCGATTGGCGCAAGGGGCTTTCTGACTGCGTGAAGGAGCTTTCCCGTTGAAACGCATAGGTATTCTTCTTGCCGGGGGCACAGGATCACGGCTATGGCCGATCACGCTTGGCGCGTCAAAGCAGTTGATGCCGGTCTACGACAAGCCGATGGTCTACTATCCGTTGTCTGTGCTCATGTTGGCCGGGATCCGCGAAATCGCGATCATCACCACCCCCGAAGATCAACCGCAGTTCCAGCGGCTCTTGGGCGACGGCAGCCAATGGGGCGCGCGCTTTGACTGGATTGTCCAGGCCCGTCCCGAAGGACTTGCGCAGGCCTATCTCTTGGCCGAAGACTTCCTGAACGGCGCGTCATCGGCGATGATACTGGGTGACAACATCTTTTTCGGACATGGATTGCCAGACATGCTGGCGCGCGCAGATGCCCTGGAAGTCGGCGGAACGGTCTTTGGCTATCACGTCGCCGATCCGGAGCGCTATGGGGTGGCGGCCTTTGATGCCGAGGGCCGGGTGACCGCGATCGTGGAAAAACCGAAAGAACCGCCGTCCAGCTTTGCGATTACCGGGCTATACTTTCTGGACGGTCGCGCACCCGCGCGGGCCCGGCAGGTGCGTCCGTCTGCGCGGGGTGAGTTGGAGATCGTCGACCTCTTGGAAAGTTATCGCGCCGAGGGCAGCTTGCAGGTAGAGCGGATGGGTCGCGGCTTTGCCTGGCTTGACACCGGGATGCCGGGTGACCTCCTGGATGCGGGAAATTTTGTCCGCACGCTGCAGGATCGGCAAGGCATGCTGGTCGGGTCGCCGGATGAGACTGCCTTTCGGCAGGGCTGGATTGACCGCGACGGCTTTGCGCGGTTGGCCGAAACCTTTGCCAAAAGCGGCTACGGCGCGCGCCTTGGGGCGATTCTGCGCGAAGAACCGATTTCCATACGGAAATCGTGACGGAGTTTTTCAAACTCCGGCCCGGAATTTTTGAAAATTCCGGGTCTGTCGCTGGGTCAGTGCGCGGGTTCCGGGGTGGGGCGGCGGATTGCAGCGGCGGCTTCCATCACCAGGGCACGCAGGTCGGGGTTGCCTGCATCAATCAGGGCAAACAACTGACGGCGCATGCGCGGTTCCCAGAAGTCGTTGATGTGGCCGGCCAGCCCGGCCAAACCCTCGGCATGGGGTTTGGATTCCATGAACAGCGCAATCTGGTTGGCCATGCGCACAATCTTGTCAGCCGACATGGCTATCCTCCGTCAAGCGGTCTGAATGGGTGAAAACCTCGAACCGGTCCGACCGGGCGAGCGCGATGAGAGTAATGCCCGCGACTTCGGCCAAAGCCACGGCATCGGCGGTGGGGGCGGATACGGCAATCAGCATCGGCGCGCGCAGCATGGCGACCTTTTGCACCATGTCGATCGACACGCGGCTGGTCAGCACCACCGCGCCTTCGGGGCTGGTGCCGCTGCGAGCCATCGCGCCCACAAGTTTGTCCAGCGCGTTGTGCCGACCCACATCCTCGCGCGCGAGGGTGAGGTGGCCCGCCCAGAAGGCGGCGCAATGCACGGCGCGGGTGGCGTCATGCAGACGTTGCTGGCCGGGCAGGTTGGCGATGGCTGCCATCACCTGGGCGGGCGACATCCGGAAGGGGGATGGCGGGACGGCAGGGACCTCGCGCAAGGCCTGAACCAGGCTGTCGATGCCGCACAGCCCGCAGCCCACCGGGCCAGTCATGGTGCGGCGGCGGGCGGCCAGCCGCGCCTCGGCCTTTGGGGTCAGCCAGATCTGGACGTCGCGGCCCTTTGGCAGGGTTTCCACCGTGATCGACAGGATCTCGTCCTTGGTGGCGATGCCCTCGGTCAGGGCAAAGCCAGTGCCGAAATCGACCAGATCGGCGGGCGTGGCCATCATCACCGCCTGCGTCGTGCCGTTGAACGACAGGGCGACTGCAGTCTCCTCCGGCAGCATCCGTTCCCCCGGTTGGACCGAGGGACCGAACACCAGCCGAGGGGTCGCCCGTGCCCCGTTCATTCCGCCGCCAGGATCCGGCGCGACAGGGTGGCCTGGGCATTGTAGTCCTCCTGCCACTCGCTTGGCCCGTTGGAGGGGCTGACCTGCACCGCCGTCACCTTGTACTCCGGGCAATTGGTCGCCCAATCGCTGAAATCGGTGGTGATGACGTTGGCCTGGGTGTCGGGGTGGTGGAAGGTGGTATAGACCACGCCGGGCGACACCCGGTCGGTGACGCGGGCGCGCAGGGACGTATCGCCCGAGCGGCTGGCGAGGCGGACCCAGTCGCCTTCCTTGACGCCGCGCAGCTCGGCGTCGTGGGGGTGAATCTCCAGCAGGTCCTCATCGTGCCAGACCACGTTGGCGGTGCGGCGGGTTTGGGCGCCGACGTTGTACTGCGACAGGATGCGCCCGGTGGTGAGGAGCAGCGGGAAGCGCGGGCCGGTTTTCTCATCCGTGGCGATGTATTCGGTGCGGATGAACTTGCCCTTGCCGCGCACGAAGCCGTCGATATGCATGAGGGGCGTGCCCTCCGGGGCGGCCTCATTGCAGGGCCACTGGACCGAGCCCATGGTTTCCAGTTTCTCGTAGCTGACACCGGCAAAGCTGGGGGTCAGAACCGCGATTTCGTCCATGATCTGGGATGGGTGGGTGTAGGTCCAGTTTGCGCCCATCGCTTGCGCGAACATCTGGGTCACCTCCCAGTCGGCATAGCCCTGGCGCGGAGCCATCACCTTGCGCACCCGGTTGATCCGGCGTTCGGCGTTGGTAAAGGTGCCGTCCTTTTCCAGGAAGGTCGAGCCGGGGAAGAACACATGCGCGTAATTCGCGGTCTCGTTCAGGAACAGGTCATGGACGATCACGCACTCCATCGCGGCCAGACCAGCGGCGACATGCTTGGTGTCGGGGTCGGACTGCAAGATATCTTCGCCCTGGCAGTAGAGGCCCTTGAACGTGCCATCCACGGCGGCGTCCAGCATGTTAGGGATGCGCAGGCCGGGCTCATTGTCGATCTTGACGCCCCACATATCCTCGAACACCGAGCGGACGGCGTCGTTCTTCACATGCCGGTAACCCGGAAGCTCATGCGGGAAGGACCCCATGTCGCAGGACCCCTGCACGTTGTTCTGCCCGCGCAAGGGGTTCACGCCCACGCCGGGACGGCCGATATTGCCGGTCAGCATCGCCAGGTTCGCAATCCCGATCACGGTGGTCGAGCCTTGGGAATGTTCGGTCACGCCGAGGCCATAGTAGATCGCCCCATTGCCGCCGGTGGCGAACAGCCGGGCAGCGGCGCGCAGATCAGCGGCCTTGACGCCGGTCAAAAGCTCTGTCGCCTCGGGGGAGTGGTTGGGCTGGGTGATGAATTCAGCGTAGTCCTGGAATTCGTCCCAGTCGCAACGCTCGCGGATAAAGGCCTTGTTCATCAGGCCTTCGGTCACGATCACATGCGCAATCGCGCTGACCACGGCGACGTTGGTGCCGGGGCGCAAGGGCAGGTGATGCGCGGCCTTGATATGGGGGCTGTCGACCAGATCAATCCGGCGCGGGTCAATGACGATCAGCTTCGCGCCTTTGCGCAACCGCTTTTTCAACCGGCTGGCAAAGACCGGGTGGCCGTCGGTCGGGTTGGCACCAATGACGATGACGACATCGGTATGTTCCACAGAATCGAAGTCCTGCGTCCCGGCCGAGGTGCCGAAGGTCTGTCCCAACCCGTAACCGGTGGGCGAATGGCAGACTCGCGCGCAGGTATCCGTATTGTTGTTCATGAACACGGCGCGGGTCAGCTTCTGGACCAGATACGCCTCTTCATTGGTGCAGCGCGAAGAGGTGATGACCCCCACCGATTGCCGCCCGTATTTCGCCTGGATGCCCTTCATGCGGGTGGCCGCAAACTCCATCGCTTCGGCCCAGGAGACCTCCTGCCAGGCATCATTGATGCTGTCGCGGATCATCGGGTTCAGGATGCGGTCCTTGTGGGAGGCATAGCCATAGGCAAAGCGGCCCTTGACGCAGGAATGGCCCCGATTGGCCTTGCCGTTCTTGTAGGGCGTCATGCGCACCAGCTCATCGCCGCGCATTTCCGCCTTGAAGGAGCAGCCGACGCCGCAATAGGCGCAGGTGGTGATGACGGACCGTTCGGGCGTCCCGATCTCGATGATCGACTTTTCCTGCAAGGTCGCGGTCGGGCAGGCCTGCACGCAGGCGCCGCAGCTGACGCAATCGGAGGCGAGCGCGTTGTCGGTCTTGGCCCCGAAGGACACGCGGGACTCGAAGCCCCGGCCTTCGATGGTCAACGCGAAGGTGCCCTGCACCTCTTCACAAGCGCGGACGCAGCGGCTGCAGACGATGCATTTCGCCGGATCATAGGTGAAATAGGGGTTGCTGTCGTCCTTTGGCATCCACTGCGGATTGGCAATGCCGCTGGTGTCCTTGGCCTTGAAATGCGTATCGATCGCCTCATACCGGACATCGCGCAGACCGACGGCACCGGCCATGTCCTGCAGCTCGCAGTCCCCGTTCGCGGAACAGGTCAGGCAGTCGAGCGGATGGTCCGAGATATAAAGCTCCATCACGCCACGGCGCAGTTGCTTCAGCTTGCCGGTCTGGGTTTTCACCTTGAGGCCGGGGGCGACGGGGGTGGTGCAGGACGCCGGGGTGCCGTTGCGCCCCTCAATCTCTACCAGGCACAACCGGCAGGAGCCGAAGGCATCCACGCTGTCGGTCGCGCAAAGCTTGGGGACGGTGATCCCCGCTTCGGCGGCGGCGCGCATGATGGAGGTCCCCTCGGGCACCGTCACGTCAAAGCCGTCGATGGTCAGGGTGACCATGACCTTCGATTTCGCCGCAGGAGTGCCGAAATCACGATCCGGGATGATGAAGTCTTTCATTCGGCGGCTTCCTTCATAGGCGAGAAGTCATCGGGGAAATGGGTGAGTGCGGAAAGCACCGGATAGGGCGTGAACCCGCCCAAGGCACACAGCGAGCCCGACTTCATCGTGTTGCAAAGGTCGGTAAGGAGCGGGATCGCCGCGGCGTCGCCCTTGGCGATACGGTCGATGGTTTCCACCCCGCGCACCGCGCCGATCCGGCAGGGGGTGCATTTGCCGCAGGATTCGATGGCGCAGAACTCCATCGCAAAACGGGCCTGGGCCAGCATGTCGGCGCTGTCGTCGAACACGGTCAGACCGGCATGGCCGATAAGGCCGCCTTGACCGGCGAAATCCTCATACCCGAACGGCGTGTCGAAGTCCGACCGGGGATGATAGGCCCCGAGGGGACCGCCGACCTGCACCGCCTTGACCGGGCGACCCGTGGCGGTGCCCCCGGCAATGCCGTCGACGATCTGGCCCAGCGTCAGGCCGAACGCCACTTCGTACAGTCCGCCGCGCGCGACGTTACCAGCGATCTGCAAGGGCACCGTGCCGCGCGACCGGCCATGGCCGAAGTCCTTGTAGAACGCCGCCCCCTTGGCAAGGATCACCGGGATCGAAGCCAGCGAGATCACGTTGTTGACCACCGTGGGCTTGCCCAGGAACCCTTCCAGCGCGGGCAGGGGTGGCTTGGCACGGACAACGCCACGTTTACCTTCAAGGCTGTTCAGAAGGCTGGTTTCCTCGCCGCAGACATAGGCCCCGCCACCGACACGGATCTCCATGTCGAAGGCGGCACCCAGCACCCCGGCCTGACGGGCGATCAGAACCGCCGCTTCCATCACCCGGATGGCAATCGGGTATTCCGAACGGATGTACACATATCCCTTGGTGGCCCCGCAGGCGAGGCCGGCAATCGCCATGCCTTCGATCAGGGTGAAGGGGTCGCCCTCCATCAGCATGCGGTCGGCGAAGGTGGCGCTGTCGCCTTCATCAGCGTTGCAGACGATATACTTGCGGTCGGCCTTCGCCTCGCTCACCGTTTTCCATTTGATGCCCGTGGGAAAGCCCGCACCACCCCGACCGCGCAGACCAGAGTCGGTCACCTCGGCCACGATCTCGGCCGGGGTCATGGCGCGGGCGCGGTCCAGACCGGCAAGCCCGCCATGCGCGCGGTAATCATCCAGCGACAAGGGGTCGGTCACGCCCACGCGGGCAAAGGTCAGGCGGGTCTGGCCCTTCATCCAGGGCAGGTCGTCCACCAGACCCATGGCCTTGGGGTGCCGTGCCGCGCTGCCAAAGAGGGCGGGCACATCGGCAAGCGTCATCGGGCCCACGCCGATGCGACCGGCATCGGTTTCAACCTCAACCAAAGGTTCCAGCCAGACCATGCCCCGGCTGCCGTTGCGCACCAGGTCAATGGCGACGCCGCGACGGGCAGCCTCGGCCACAATCGCATCGGCGATGGCATCGGCACCCAGCGCCACTGCAACGCTGTCGAGGGGGAGGTAGATCTTCATACCGCCACCTCGGCCAGAAGGGTTTCATCGCAGCGCCCGACCAGACGGCCATCGACCATCGCCGCCGGACCGCAGGCGCAAAGCCCAAGGCAGAACACCGGCTCTAGCGTCACGCGGCCATCCGGCGTCGTCTCATGCCAGTCGATGCCAAGCGCGGCCTTGATCGCACCGGCCACGCGGTCGGCCCCCACGGCCTGACACGCCTCGGCCCGGCAGAGTTTCAGCACATGGCGGCCAGCGGGGGCCTCACGGAAGTCGTGGTAAAAGCTGATGACGCCATGCATCTCGGCCTTGGAGAGGTTCAGCGCCTTGGCGATCTGCGGAATTGCGGCCTGCGGGACATGGCCGAAAGCTGCCTGGACCGCGTGCAGGATCGGCAGAAGCGGCCCCTCTAGCCCCAGATGATCGGTCAGAATCTCCGCGATGCGGTCGGAAAGCAGGGCAGAATCGAGCATGCGGGCGTCCTTGGGCTGGCTTTTGAGCGTGATACGCCGATTGATAGGGAAATCAATGCAGATGTACCGTCAGGCGATAGGCGGGGGCTATCAAGCAAAGGCGCGGGCGGCCTCATCCATCAGGGCTTGCAAGACCGGGGTTTGCGGGTCGCGGCGGGCGGCGATCAGGCCGACGCTGTGTTCGGCCTCAGGCTCCACAATCGGGATCGACACCAGCCGCCCGTCGGTCACAAAGAGGTTGGCGAGCCGTTTCGGCACCACGCTGGCCCACCGCCCGGTCAACACATGCGCCACCAGCGCAATGGTCGAGTTCGATTCGATCATCGCCGCTGCCTCGACCCCGGCCTCACCCAGATGCTGGTTGACGATCCGGCGGTTCTGCATGTCACTCGTCAAAAGGCACAGGGGTACCGCAGCAAGCTCCCCCCAACTGACCTGCCGCCGGGCCGCCAGATCGCCGCCTTGCGTGATCAAAAGCCGGTAAAACTCGGTGTAAAGCGGCACCTGCATCACCCGGCCGAGGGGTTCGTTGTCCAGATAGGTGATCCCGGCATCAAGCTCCAACGCCTCGATCCCGGTCAGGATTTCAACGCTGGTGCGCGACAGGATCGAGACGCGGACATTGGGGTGGCGCGCGGTGAAGGGGCCGGTCAGATCGGCAACCATGGGAAGCGCGGTGGGAATGACCCCGATCCGCAGATTGCCCGACAGGCCCGAGCGTACCACCCGCATCTCATCCCGCAGGGCACGGACATCGCCGACGATGCCCAGCGCGCGGTCAAGGACGCGCTGGCCTTCGGGGGTCAGACCCTGAAACCGGCTGCCGCGAAACACCAGCTGCACGCCAAGCTGATCCTCCAACTGGCGGATGGCGCTGGAAAGCGACGGCTGCGTGACCCCGCAAGCCGCAGCCGCCCGGCCAAAATGGCGCTCGCGGGCAAGGGCGATGAACATTTCCAGCCGGTCGATCATCGCTTCAGCCTGCCCCGGCGCGGCCCTTGCCCGCAAGCCCCCCAGGGCCTACCTGTGGGGCATGAAAAGATTCATCCCCTTCCTGCCGAAACCGGCACTGGTTCCCGTGATCCGCCTCTCTGGCACAATCGGTGCAGGCGCGCGCGGGCTAAATGACGAAACCCTCGCCCCGCTGATCGACCGCGCGTTCAAATCGAAACCGGCGGCAGTGGCGCTGGTGGTGAACTCTCCCGGCGGGTCGGCGGTGCAGTCGTCGCTGATCGCGGCCCGCATCCGGCGGCTGGCCGAGGAAAAGAAGGTGCCCGTCCATGCCTTTGTCGAGGATGTGGCAGCCTCGGGCGGGTATTGGCTTGCTTGCGCGGCGGATGACATCTGGGTGGACCAAAGTAGCATCGTGGGGTCGATCGGGGTGATCTTCGCCAGCTTTGGCTTCCCCGAGCTGATGGCCCGGCAGGGGGTCGAGCGGCGGGTGGTCACGGCGGGGCGGTCCAAAAGCCTGGCCGACCCGTTCCTGCCGCAAAAGGATGAAGATACCGCGCGGCTCAAGGCGCTGCAGGCCCCGATCCATCAGGCCTTCATCGACCATGTAAAGGACCGCAGGGGCACGCGGCTGGATGCCTCGGCCGATCTGTTCAATGCCGATGTCTGGGTCGGCCAGCAGGCTGTGGACAACGGACTGGTGGACGGCGTGGCGCATCTGGTGCCAAAGCTGAAGGCACTTTACGGCGAAAAGCTGCGGCTGGTGCCTTACGGCAAAAAGCGCAGTCTGGCGCAGCGGATGGGCCTGTCCTTGGCCAGCCAGACCTTCGAAGCCCTAGAGGATCGCGCGCTTTGGGCGCGGTACGGGCTTTAGGATGCTGGTCAAGATCATCCTGGTGTTCCTGGGGCTGATGGTGCTTGTCGCCTTTGTCGGGCGGGTCCTCTTCCCCTCGGCCTTGCCCCCGATCCTGCGCAAAAAGGCCTCTGCCCCGGTCTGCGTCAAATGCGGGCGCTACCTGATCGGTCGCACCCGATGCGACTGCGGCGGGCGCGCGAAATGACCGCCTTGGTCACCGGGGCGGGCAAACGGCTGGGCCGGGCGATGGCGCTTTATCTGGCCAGACGCGGGCATGATGTGGCGGTGCATTATGCCACCTCGCAGGCCGAGGCTGAGGCCGTGGTTGCCGAGATCCGGGCCATGGGTCGCAGGGCTGCCAGCTTTCACGCCGATCTGGTGACTGAGGCCGAGGTTGCACAGTTGATTCCCGCCGTCACCGCCGATCTGGGTCCGCTGACGGTGCTGGTCAACAATGCCTCGATCTTCGAATATGACCGGATCGAAACCTCGACCAGGGCTGGCTGGGACCGGCATCTCGAATCGAACCTGCGCGCGCCCTATGTGCTGACGCAAGGCTTTGCCCGCCAATGCCCACCCGCCGTGATGGATGAACAGGGTGAGCCGCTTGCCCAAGGACTGATCGTCAACATGATCGACCAGCGCATCTTGAAACTGACGCCCGAGTTTTCGACCTATACCATCGCCAAGATGGGGCTTTGGGCGTTGACCCGGACAGCGGCGCAGGGTCTTGCCCCGCATGTCCGCGTCAATGCCATCGGTCCGGGGCCGACCTTGCAGGGCGCCCGCCAGTCTGCGGCCCATTTCGCCCGCCAGCGCGCCGCCACGGTGCTGGGCCGGGGCGCCAACCCTGCGGACATCACCGCCGCACTTGGGTTTTTCCTCGACAGCCCGGCGGTGACCGGGCAATTTCTGGCGATCGACGGTGGCCAGCATCTGGCGTGGCAAACGCCGGATGTCCTTGGGGTTGAGTGACGCCGCCATCCGGTCCCTGTGCCAAGTTGTCCACTTTTCTTGCGGCCTTCACGCGAGCGTCATAATTATTGAGACAAATTAGAGATTTGCGAAAACCTCGAAAATCTTTCATTTAGTATCAATGGCTTGACAAAGCGCCCAAAAATTAGGCAAGTTAGCGAACCCGCCTGAATACAACAGAAATTCCGCCTTCCCGAAATCTTCTCCACAGAGTTATCCCCAGATTCCGTGGACAGCTTTCCTCTTGTCGTGGCACATGGTTCTGTGCTGCCGGACATAAGAATCGACAGTTGCAGGCCATGGAAAACACCCCCGTCACCCCCACCAGACCCGGACATGAGGTGATCCAGGATTGCCTTCGGACGCTGGACGCCTCGCCCGGGGTCTACCGGATGCTGAACGCCGCGTCCGAGGTGCTATATGTGGGCAAAGCGCGCAATCTGAAGGCGCGGGTGTCGAACTATGCTCGCCCCTCGGGCCATTCGGCGCGAATCGCGCGAATGATCCACGAAACAGCATCAATGATGTTCCTGACCACGCGGACAGAGCTTGAGGCGCTGCTTCTGGAGCAAAACCTGATCAAGCAGCTCAAGCCGCGCTACAACGTGCTGTTGCGCGACGACAAGTCGTTCCCCAACATCCTGATCTCGGCCGAACACCCGTTTCCGCAGATCAAGAAGCATCGCGGCAAGAAGTCGGAAAAGGGCGCCTACTTCGGCCCCTTTGCCAGTGCCGGTGCGGTGAACCGCACGCTCAACCAGCTGCAGAAGGTTTTCCTCCTCCGCAACTGTTCGGACTCCATGTTCGAAAGCCGCACCCGGCCCTGCCTGCAACACCAGATCAAGCGCTGCACCGCCCCATGCGTCGGCAAGATCGGACCCGAGGCCTATGGTGCGATGGTCGCCGATGCGACCCGGTTTCTGGAGGGCAAGACCACCTCGATCCAGGCCGATCTTGCCAAGGCCATGGGCGAGGCATCGGCGCAGATGGAGTTTGAACGCGCCGCAGCCCTGCGCGACCGGATCAAGGCGCTGACGCAGGTGCAGCAGACGCAGGGCATCAATCCGCAAGGCGTGACCGAGGCGGATGTCGTCGCCCTCCATCTCGATCACGGGCAGGCCTGCGTGCAGGTCTTCTTCATCCGCGCCAATCAAAGCTGGGGCAACCGCGACTTTTACCCCAAGACCGGGGCAGGTGCCGAGGAGCCCGAGATCATGGAGGCCTTCCTCACCCAGTTCTACGACGACAAGGAACCGCCACGGCTGGTCCTCCTCTCCCACCCGGTCGAAAACCCCGATCTGGTGAGTGAGGCTTTGGCGATCCGCGCCGGTCGCAAGGTGGAACTCGCCGTCCCGCAGCGCGGCGAAAAAGCCGAACTGGTGGAAAACGCCGCCCGCAATGCCCGCGAAAGCCTGGCGCGGCGGATGGCGGAATCCACCACGCAGAACAAGCTTCTGACCGGCCTTGCCGAGGCGTTCGATCTGGATGCCCCGCCCAAGCGGATCGAGGTTTACGACAACTCTCACATCCAAGGCACCAATGCCGTGGGCGGCATGATCGTGGCGGGGGCGGAGGGGTTCCTGAAATCGCAATACCGCAAGTTCAACATCAAGTCCGACGCCGGGGCCAATTCCGACGACTTCGGCATGATGAAAGAGGTTCTGACCCGCCGCTTTGAACGCCTTTTGAAAGAGGACCCCGATCGCAAGACCGATGTCTGGCCCGACCTCCTCCTCATCGACGGCGGCGCTGGGCAGGTGTCGGCGGTGGCCGCGATCATGGCGGAACTCGGGGTCGAGGATATCCCGATGGTCGGCGTCGCCAAAGGCATCGACCGTGATGCGGGGAAAGAGGAGTTTCACCGCCCCAATGAGCGCCCCTTCGCCCTGCAACGCAATGACCCCGTCCTCTACTTCATCCAGCGCCTGCGGGATGAGGCGCATCGTTGGGCCATCGGCGCCCACCGCGCCAAACGGGCCAAAGCGGTCAGCCTGACGCCCTTGGACGACATCCCTGGCGTCGGGGCCACCCGGAAACGCGCGCTCCTGCAACACTTCGGTTCAGCGAAGGCCGTGGCCAGGGCGGGGCTGTCGGACCTTCAGGCGGTAGATGGGATATCCGAGGCAATGGCGAAGACGATTGCCGACTATTTCTCGGCCAAGGGGTAGCAGCAGGGCGCAACGAAGCCCCTTCCCCCGTCCCCCCCGCATCGACTACCCTTTGCTTATGAAATGGACGATCCCCAACACCCTGACCTTCCTGCGCCTGCTGGCAGCGCCCGGCGTTGCGATCATGTTTCTCTACTTCACCCGCCCCCTGGCCGACTGGCTGGCCCTGACCCTCTTTGTGGGTGCCGCGATCACCGATTGGTTCGACGGCTACCTTGCCCGGCTCTGGAAGCAGGAATCCAAGTTTGGCACCATGCTTGATCCCATCGCCGACAAGGCGATGGTCATCATCGCGATCATGGTGATTACCGGCTACAATGGGATGAACCCCTGGCTGATCCTGCCTGCCACGCTGATCCTGTTCCGCGAGGTTTGTGTGTCGGGCCTGCGCGAATACCTTGGGGCCAAGGCGGCGCTTCTCAAGGTCACGAAACTGGCCAAGTGGAAAACCACCGCCCAGATGATCGCGATTGCGGTGCTGTTTCTGGGCACCGGGTTTGACTATCTGAACGGGGTGGCGATGCAGGGCATGACCACGGCGGAATATGCGGCGGCGGTTACGGCTGGCCTTGCCGACCCGATCCGGGCTTGCGGTAACCGCGACTGCGCGTCCTATGCCAATCTGGTGGGCATCTGGCTGTTGTGGCTGGCCGCCGCTTTGACGCTGATCACGGGCGTCGAGTATTTCACCAAGGCCTGGCCGCATCTGAAAGAAGAGTCATGATCGACGTGGTCTATTTTGCCTGGGTGCGCGAGCGGATAGGTCTGCCGCGCGAACAGATCCAGACCAGTGCCGCAACTGTGGCCGATCTCGTGGCCGAGTTGCAGGCCCGCGAACCTCGATATGCCGCCGCCTTTGCCGATGTCACCGCGCTGCGGGTGGCGCTGGACCAGCGGCTTGCCGATTTCGATGCGCCCTTGGCCGGCGTGCGCGAGGTGGCGTTCTTTCCGCCGATGACCGGGGGCTAGGGGATGCGCGTCACGGTGCAGGCGGCAGCCTTTGACCCCGGCGCGGAACTGGCCCGCTTTTCTGCCCAGGCCAATGCCGTCGGTGCGATTGTCACCTTTACCGGTATCGTTCGGGATCAGTCCGGTACGCTGCTGGCGCTTGAAATCGAACATTATCCGGCGATGACCGAACCCGCGATTGCCGGAATGGTCAGCGACGCCGCAGACCGGTGGCACCTTGCCGACGCGCTGGTGATCCACCGCCATGGCCGTCTGGTTCCAGGCGAGCCGATCATGATGGTCGCCACCGCCGCCGCGCACCGGGCCGAGGCTTTTTTGGCAGCAGAGTTCCTGATGGATTACCTCAAATCCCGGGCACCCTTCTGGAAAAAGGAAATCACCACCGCCGGTGCGGCTTGGGTGGCTGCCACCGCCGGGGATGAACAGGCGCTGACCCGCTGGTAAGGCGGGTCAACGGCTGACGGATCAGAAATCGAAGATGTCCGACAGAAAGCTGTCGCGCCGTTTGCCCTTGCCGGACGGGCGGTAATCATTGTCGTCATCATCGCGGCGACGCTCGTCCCGGCGGCGATCCTCGCTGGCGCGGGGTTCGGGCTGATAGATCGGGGCGGCCTGGCGCTGCGGTGCCACGGCCATGACAGGAGCCGCGACCGAAGGTGCCACCCCCGACCGTTCGATGATCTTGTCCAACTCGCCCCGGTCCAGCCAGACCCCCCGGCACTTCGGGCACTAGTCGATTTCGACCCCGCCACGATCCGCCATCACCAGTGTTTCATTGTCGACCGGACACCGCATCTGCAACTCCCTTGCATGTTCACCAGCTAAACATGGGGATGCGTTTGCGGTTCGCAAGGGTCGCCAGGGCGGACGCATAAACTGTCGCAAGCCGACGTGCGTGGATGCGGTCCGGCGTGTCGCCAGCAACGGCCCTGCAGGGTCTGACCTTCAGGGCCGATGGCGATTTTGGATCAGCTGCGTTTCACCAACCGGATCACGAACAGCAGCAAGACCGCGCCGATCGTGGCCGCAACGATCGCGTCGACGATTGGAGTGCCCGTGCTCAGATTAAGCTCAAGCCTTGGGAACAACCAGCTGGCGACGAAAGCCCCGATGATCCCGACCACAATGTTGCCAAGCAGGCCATAGCCGAAACCCCGGACGATCTGGCCAGCCAGCCAACCCGCCGCAGCACCGACCAGCAAGATGATAAACAACGATTCCATACTCATGTATAACCCTTTCCCGTTCCCCGAAGCGGGGCGGTTCCTGTGCCATAGCACGAAAAGCCTGAAACTCCGCCTGGTTACGCTTCAGACCCGAAAGCAGCAAAGCTGTCATGTCGCTGTGATGGTGACTGGTCATTGGTAGCGCAGTCGTTTCCATCCGCTTCAAGGAGCATGACCATGCTTGCAAAAACCCTGTCGATGACATCCATCCTGGCGCTGGTCGCCGCGGTTCCGGCCCTGGCCGAACCGGTGTTCAACCGCGTGTCGTCCTTTGCCACCCCGACCAACATGGCGGAAGGTGAAGACCTCGCGCGCGAAACCAGCGCCGAGATCGTTTCGGCGTCCGAGGACGGGATGACCGTTGTCTACACCGACAGCCCGCTGGGCGTGGTCGGCCTGGTGGACATCACCGACGCCAAGGCTCCGAAGCCGCTGGGCAACATCGATGTGGGCGGCGAGCCGACCACGGCAGTGTTCGTCGGCACGATGATTTTTGCCGGTGTGAACACCTCGGAAAGCTATGCCGCCCCCTCGGGCAAGGTCGTGGCGATCGACCCTGCGACCAAGGCCATCGTGGCCGAATGTGACATCGGCGGGCAGCCGGATTCGGTTGCCAAGTCCCCGGACGGATCGTTCCTGGCCATCGCCGTGGAAAACGAGCGTGACGAAGACCTGAACGACGGCGCGCTGCCGCAGATGCCCGCTGGCTATGTGGTCAAGCTGCCGATCGCGAACGGCGCGATGGACTGCGCCGGCCTGCAGAAGATCGAAGTGACCGGTCTGGCCGAAGTCGGCGGCGATGACCCGGAGCCGGAATATGTTGACGTGAACGAAGCCGGTGAGATCGTCGTCACCCTGCAGGAAAACAACCACATCGTGGTGATCGGTGCCGATGGCGTGGTGTCCAGCCACTTCAGCGCCGGGTCGGTTGACCTGACCGGGATCGACACCAAGAAAGACGGCCGGATGGATTTCACCGCCGACAAGTCGTTCCTGCGCGAGCCCGACGGAGTGAATTGGATCGACGCCGACCATTTCGTGACCGCCAACGAGGGCGACTATGAGGGCGGTTCGCGCGGCTTCACCATCTTCAAGCGTGACGGCACCGTGGTTTACGAATCGGGTTCCAGCCTGGAGCGTGAGATTGCCGCGCTGGGCCACTACCCCGACCACCGCAACAAGAAGGGCACCGAGATCGAATCAGTCAAAGTCGCCCAGTTCAACGGCGTGCCGCATCTGTTCGTCGCCTCGGAACGCGCGTCGGTTGTCGCGGTTTATGATCTGACCGACTCGGCCGCCCCGGTGCTGAAGCAGATCCTGCCCTCGGGTGTCAGCCCCGAAGGTCTGGCGACGATCCCGTCGCGCAATCTTCTGATCACTGCGAACGAAGTTGACCTGCGCGCAGACGGCCTCGCCCCGTCGCACGTCATGGTGTACGAGCTGGCCGAGGGCACAGCTGCCTATCCGATGATCACCAGCGCCGGTTCCGACCCGCTGATCGGCTGGGCCGCGCTTTCGGGTCTGGCTGCCGGTGCCGAGGGCACGGTGTATGCGGTCAGCGACTCGGTCCTGTCGGGCGCACCGACGATCTACACCATCGACACCACCCAGACCCCGGCGAAGATCACCGCCGCCCTGACGGTGACCCGTGGTGGTGATGCCGCGCAAAAGCTGGACCTCGAAGGTCTGGTGGCTGACGGTGAGGGTGGCTTCTGGCTGGCCTCAGAAGGCCGCAGCGACCGGATGACGCCGCATGCGATCTACCACGTCGATGCCGAAGGCGCGATTGATAAGGAAATCCCGCTGCCGGAAGTGCTGCTGGACCAGGAAATCCGCTTTGGCTTTGAAGGCGTGACCATGGTGGGCGACACCCTCTGGCTGGCTGTGCAGCGCGAATGGCAGGACGATCCGTCGGGCATGGTCAAGCTTCTGGCCTACAACACCGCCGAAGAGACCTGGGGCGCGGTCCACTATCCGCTGGAAGCCCCGACGGGCGATGCCTGGGTCGGGCTGTCGGAAATCACCGCGCATGGTGACTATCTGTACCTGATCGAGCGCGACAACCAGATCGCTGGCAATGCCAAGGTCAAGATGCTGACCCGCGTCGCCCTGGCCGATCTGGCCCCCGCCGAGCTGGGCAGCGCCCTGCCGGTGGTCACCAAGGAAGTGGTCCGCGACCTGATGGCCGACCTGACGGTCAATGGCGGCTACACCGCCGAGAAAGTCGAAGGCTTCACGGTCGACGCCGCTGGCAATGGCTGGCTGGTCACCGACAACGATGGCACCAACGACAACTCTGGCAAAACATTGTTCTGGACCATCGGCGCGGTCAACTGATCGTTCACCGACCGACATGACCAAACCGTTGCCCCAGAGCGAAATACGTCTCTGGGGCAACAGCATCTGCGAAGATTCGGAAAACCTTGCATTTTTGGGCTTGACGCAAAGCCTCCCGCATGGCGCAAGCTAGTTCAAGCTGCCCCTAACCCAGAGTCCGCCAATTGACATCCTGCATCCCCCGGATCCTCGCGGTCCTGCTTTTGCCGTTGCTTGCTGCCTGCGCACAGGCCCCGACCGTGACCAAAGGGCCCGAGGTGGTTCCGGGCTACGAAGCTATCCAGGACGGTGAGTTTTTCATCGAACCGGTACCGGTACAGTATCTTTATGACGGCAACCGCCGGACCGAGGTTGCCTATGCCGGCGATGAACGCCCCGGCAGCATCGTGGTCGATACTTTCGCGCGCAAGCTTTACCTCGTGATGGAAGGCGGGACGGCGATGCGCTATCCGATCGCCGTTGGCCGAGAGGGGCTGTCGTTCCGCGGTGGTGGGTCGATCTCGCGCAAGGAGGAATGGCCCTCGTGGCAGCCCACCGCGAATATGATCCGTACCCGCCCCGATCTTTATGCCGACTACGCCGGCGGTCTGCCGGGTGGCCTGCTTAACCCCTTGGGCGCGCGGGCGCTGTATCTGTACCGCGGCGGGCGTGACACGATGTTCCGCATCCATGGCACCGCAGACGCCGCCTCGGTCGGCCATGCCACCAGCGCGGGGTGTATCCGGCTGTTCAACCAGGACATCATTGATCTTTACGACCGTGTCCCGAACGGCACCCAGGTCAAGGTCCGCAGCGAGGCGGAAAGTCTGGCGATGGAGGGTCCGCAGATGACCGATGCTTACGGTCGCGTCGTCCCCGAGACGCCAGAGAACATCGCCCAAAAGGAAAAAGACCTGGCCGCCATCGAAAAGCAGGCAGCCAAGGACCAGGAAGCCGCAGAAAAGGCCGAGAAAAAGCGCCTTGCAGCCTGCGAGCGTCGCGGCATCGAGGCCGATGAATGCCCGCGCCCCGACGCGCCGCCCATCGCGGTGACCGTCGGCACATCGGATACCGTCACAAGCGGATGACGTAATCCTTCAAGGTGGTCACCACCACTTCCCTGACCCCGACAAAGCCGGGCCGGATCAGGAAACTGTCTCCGGCCCGCAGGGTGGTGACGGTGCCATCCTCGCCGGTCAGGATCGAATGGCCGCTGTGGATGTGGACGTATTCCCATTCCGCATAAGATACCCGCCAGGCCCCGGGGGTTGATTGCCACAGTCCGGCGTAGAGGCCGTCCTTGTCTTCAAGGGTCCAGGTGCTGTGCACAGGGTCGCCCTTGACGATCTTTTCTGCCTCGGGGCGGGTGATTTCCGCGGGAATTCCTTCGCGGCTAAGGCGTTCGATCAATCTCATGCGGATCTCCAGCGACTATGCTATTCGTTTCCGGTCTGTAGGAGCGCGTCAAGCCCGGTTGTCGCTGCGCTGCGGCGCAAATCTGTTGCGGACAGCTGCCGCATGTGCCCATATATCTGGCAGAATGCGAACTGCCCCCAGAAAGCCCGCCAGAAAGCTTGCATGAGTGCCACTTCCCCCCTTCGTCCGGTGCTGCCACCCGATATCCGGTCCCGCAAGGGTCAAGTGCCGATCGTTGTGCTGACCGCCTATTCAACCCCCATGGCCCGGCTGGTCGACACGCATTGCGATGTGGTTCTGGTCGGAGACTCTGTCGGCATGGTGGTGCATGGCCTGCCTTCGACGCTGGGTGTCACGCTGGACATGATGATCCTGCACGGCCGCGCGGTGGTGCGGGGGGCGCAAAAGGCGATGCCGGTGATCGACATGCCGTTCGGAACCTATGAGGAAAGCCCCGCCCAAGCCTATCGCAACGCGGTGCGGTTGATGACCGAAACCGGCGCGCCGGCGGTCAAGCTTGAAGGCGGGCAGCACATGGCCGAGACGATCGCCTTTCTGTGCGCGCGCGGCGTGCCGGTGATGGCGCATGTCGGGCTGACCCCGCAAGCGGTGAATACTCTGGGCGGCTACAAGGTGGTAGGCCGCGACAATGAGGCGGCAAAGGTCATGGCCGACGCCCGCGCGGTCGAGGCCGCAGGGGCCTTTGCAGTCGTGCTGGAGAAGGTGCCGATGGGCCTTGCCGGCAAAATCACCGCAGCCTTGGCAATCCCCACCATCGGCATCGGCGCGGGGCGGGATTGCGACGGGCAGGTGCTGGTGGTCGACGACATGCTGGGCCTGTTCACCGAGTTTCGTCCGAAATTCGTCAAACGCTACGCCGAACTTGGCCGCACCGCCGATGACGCCATCGCCGCCTATGCCGCCGAGGTGCGCTCGGGCAGCTTTCCCACCGCCGAGCACAGCTTTCCCGATGACGTGCCTGTGAAGCCGTGACCCCGATCCTGCGGACGGTCGCCGACATGCGCGCGCAGGCCCAAAGCTGGCGCAACGCCGGGCAAGTGATTGGCGTGGTCCCGACGATGGGTGCCCTGCACGAGGGGCATCTTTCCCTTGCCCGCCGCGCGCGGAGTGATTGTGACCGGGTGATCACGACGATCTTTGTGAACCCCAAACAGTTCAACAACCCCGATGATCTGAAACAGTACCCGCGCAGCGAAGCCGCCGATGCGGCCCTGCTGGCAACCGTCCCGGTGGATGCGATCTTTGCCCCGCCGGTCGCAGAGGTCTACCCCGAAGGCTTCATCACCAACGTCACCATGCAGGGCGTGGCGCAACCCCTGGAAGGCTACATGCGCCCCGGTCACTTTGACGGGGTGGCAACGGTGGTGACCAAACTTTTCGGCATGACCCTCGCCGACCGGGGGTATTTTGGCCAGAAAGACTGGCAGCAGTTGCAAGTGGTGCTGCGGCTGGTGCGCGACCTCAATCTGGCGGTGACGGTGGTGGGCTGCGAAACCGTGCGTGAAGGCGACGGTCTGGCCATGTCGTCGCGCAACCAGCGGCTTACGGCTGAGGGTCGGGCCAAGGCCCCGGTCCTATACGCCGCGATCAGCCGGGCGGCGGCGGAAATACGCGCCGGTCACGCCGACCGCATGGCGATCCGCGAGGCAGCTGAAACCATGCGTACCGCCGGCTTTGAGCGCGTGGAATACATCGAGCTGCGCGACGCCGAGACGCTGATGCCCTCGGACGACCCGCGCCGCCCGCGCCGGATGCTGGCGGCGGCCTGGTTGGACGGCGTGCGGCTGATCGACAACATTCCGGTCTGACCCGGCGCTAGTCTTGCGGAGCGCTTGCGCGCAAGGCTTTTGTCTCGTCGGCGCGCTGGCGCGCTTCTCCTCGGTCGATGGGGGTTTCACCCCCAAACCCCCAGAGTATTTCTGAAAAGAGCAAGTCTGGGCAGAAGATTCGGGACTTGGCGGATGGGGTCAGTTGCGGCAAGACTTGGCCCAGAGCGGCGCGCGATTTCCTTGCGTCGGGGTGATGTAATCAGCCGTTACATCCATATGTGATGCAGACCAGATTCATTGGAGGACGCGATGGCCGATTTCGACACGCAGATCAAGGAAAGCCAGGCGCAGGTCGCCGAGGCGCAGGCGAAGATCTCTGCCATCACCAGCCGGATCGAAGCGGCGCGGGCAAAGCTTGACCAGGGCGCCGAGCTCGACGTGGAAAACGCCACGCTCGCGGATGTGCGGCAGCACACCGACCTCATGAACGCGAATATCGCGGAACTGATCATGGGGCTTGATGACGTGACGGCGGGGTTCTCCAAGGACTTCGACGAGATGCGGACCAAGACCGGGATGGAGAGCTTTATCGGCATCTTCTCCTCGGCCAAGTCGGAATCGATGCGGCAGGAGCGGATGCGCTCGGCCAGCGTTGATGACAAGCTGCAGGACCTGATCGCCAAGTCGGATGTGATCGTGAAGCTGCTGCAGGGCCAACTTGACCTTCTGAACGTCCAAAAGGTCAAGGTCGAAGGCAACCTTGCCAGCACCTTGACCGAACGCGAAGAGACGGTGGGTGCCTTGGAGGCCGTGCGGGCCGAGATTGCCGCGATGGACCCCAAGCTGATCGAGCTGGAAAACAAGATCGCGGTTGAACAGGACGCCGCCGCACGGACCAAGCTTGAGACGGAACTTGCGACCCTGAACGCCAAGCACAACGCGCTGGTGCAGGACGAACAGGTGAAGCTGGCGAAGTCCCAGACGCTGGAGCGGTACATCGAAAAGGGCAAGACCTGGGTTGATTCGTTGCAGAACCAGGCGGCGACGCAGCTGGTGCTGATCAACAAGCTGCAGACGGATACCAAGCAGCGGGTGGTCCTCTATGACGCGCTGACGTCGTCGTTGAAGACTGCCCAGCAGCAGGATGTGGCGCACCGGATCAACGAGATCGGGGTGAAGACCGACCAGGAGGCCCAGACCGCAATGGCCGCGATTGGGGCCGCGACGAACGCCAAGATGGCCGACATGCTGGAACGGCATGAGGACCACATGGTCTTTGCCCGCGAAATTCTGGAGCAGAAGGCGAAGGCGGATGAACGCTTTGCCCGCCGCTTTGCGGCTATTGTCGAGAAGCACGACAAGAACGCGTATGGGGAGTGAGGAAGGTAGTTCTTGCCAATAGCCTCGGGAAGCCGGGGCACCATGGAAAGGGCCAAATTCGAATGCCTCGCTTCGTAAACTCTGCAGCAGTATTCATTGGAATATTGCTTGTGTTGGGGGTCACAGCGGCGTTTGCCAAGCTCGTAGTGACTCTTTGGATATTGCTCCTCAATAATTTTGGCGGCGGCGGTCTTTTATTCGGGACATTTACACTGGTTCCTGTCTGGTTCTGGATTGCCGTTAGATTCTTTTTCCCAGTCATGAAACAGCTTAGGTCGATCGATTTTGCTCCTGTGCGCCTTGCCACGCAGGCGGTGACTGTAGGGCAGGTGATAACGATTGTGTGCAAACACTTGGGCACCCTGCTTTCAGACATCGTTGCAGTCTTTCTCTGGATAAAGGGTCAGCTGAATGCCTGACCCCACCGTCAAAGACGTCCTCACCTCCGACCATGCCGAGCTTTACGACACGCTCGTCGCGCGGCGGTATTTTGCCAAGTTTGACCGGATTTCCGGGCATCTCGGCCGGGTGGCGGCGGAGATGGAGGCGGAGGGGCGGCTTTCCCGGACTGAGGCGCGGGTGCTGGGGGGATACCTCAAGGCCGTGGCCGCGACTTTCCGCGCGCTATCCCACAAGTACCTGATGACGGGGCGGGGGGAGGCGGCTCCGCGCCTGACCATCGACCGGCACGAAAGCGGGTTTCCTGTGGCTCAGGAACTCATGACCATGGCGGTCGATGCGCAGCAGGCGGACCGGCATCTGGGTGGAATGCCCTCGGAGACCGAGCTCAAGGACCGGATGGTGCGGCAGATCGTCGGGGATCTGACCATCCCCACGGCGCTGCAGTTCGCGCTTAGCCAGCGGTACTACTATGAGGCGCTGGCGGCGGGGAGCATCTTCTGGGCGCGGAACGATCCGGATGCGCAGTGGCTGGCGAACCGGGGTGAGCGGCGGCAGTACCTCGTGCATTGGGCGGTCTGGGATACCCAGGTGAACCTGCCGGTGGTCTATTTGATGGACCTGGAGGACAGCGGCAAGAAGCCCCTGCCGACAGATGAATACCGCTGGCCACAGGTGCAGGCCGCGCTGATGGCGCAGGCGATCGGGGGCCTCAAGCTGCTGACCATCGCCACCGGCTTTGACAAGGATTTCGCCGACCTGCACCCGGTCCGGCTGCGCCGCGTGATCCTTGGCCCGATGTATTCGGCCAGCTTCACGCTGCAATCCGGCCCGATCTCCAAGGTGCTGGAGGGGGCGCGCGCGCCCGAGGGGCAGGATTGGGCGCTGGTCTGGACGTTGGAGGACCTCCTCTCCGACCACGAGGAAGAGGTGAAGGAGGGCTGGTTCTCCTCCTGGGTGCGGCAGGTCTACAAGCTTGATGCCATCGCGGGGGCCGAGTTGGGGGCGACGCGGCAGGACCGGATGATCATCCTGCCGGAGCGGCCCTATCAGGTGCTGGTGGAGCAGAACCCGGCGGGTCTGCGGGGATTGCGAAAGTTCGTGGTTGGGGCCGGAGGGCGGTTGATCCCGGCGGTGTGATTGGCGGTGAGAGCCGGGGCGCTGCCCCGGACCCCGGAGTATTTTGAAAAGAGCAACTACCTTGCGATTTGCTCTTTGCCAAATACTCCCGCCGGAGGCCACTGGTAGGGGCGCAACAGCTGTCTGGAGGATGAGATGAGCACCCGCGACACGATGGAACTGAAGGAAGAGACGATCCGGGCGCAGTATGAGGCGGCCTTGGGGCTGGTCCTTGGCTTTGACCACGCGCCGCGGCTGGCGAAGCCTCTGGCCGAGGCGGCGGTGGAGCGGTCCCCTGGGGTAGGCGCGCGGCCCCGGTTCCGGTCGACCGTGCCTGGAATGTCGGCGCGGTCTACGGCGCGACCGGGGGGCGTGCGGCTGGCTGAGCGGATCGAGGGCTTAGGCGATGGGTTGGTCTCGCCGGTGCAGGCGGCCTGTCTGGGGGCGTTGCGGCGGGCCTTGGCAATTGCGCTGGCGATGGGGGAGACGTTCTCGGCGCAGTCGGGGCTGGCCGAGTTGAAGCGGGCGAACCTTGAGGGGCGGGTGCCGGAGCCCAAGCGCGGGGAGTTTGGCGAGCTTCTGGCCGGTGAGGCCTTGGTGGTGCTGTTCACCTTCGGCAATGCGCTGGCCTATCTGATCGCGCCGCATGTGGGGACCGCGACCGTCGAGCTGGGCGAGGTGGAGGAGGTGCTGACCGATAATGCTCCACTGGCGCTGCAGGGGGGGCTGTGGGAGCTGGATCAGGACATCGGGGCGCTCGCGACGGATGATGTGAAGCTGGTGGCGGTGGTGTCGGCTTTCGCCGAGGCGATGATGAAGAAGGTGGCGGTCCGGGCCGACGGGGGTGCTCGGGTTTCCGTGTTCACTGGCGGGTCGTGGAAGGTCGAGGCGGATGGGCTGACCATTGCAGGCTTCAAGCCGGCCAAGGCGGCGAAGGGTGGCATGATCGCCATGGCCTTCAAGAAACCTGAGGAGGTGGTTGGCAACCACATCGCCAAGTATCAGTCGCTGCGCCTCAGTAAGATGCTGATGGCCTATGATTTTGAGCGTCGGCTGAACCCGTTTGCCGAACTGGGCGGGTTCATCTTTACCTTCATGGGGGATGGCAAGCCGGGGACGGGGAAGACCACGCTGATCCAGATGATGGCGGGATTGCTGAATGATTACTGCAAGGTGGCGGGGTATCCGTTCCGCTATCAGAACTTCTCCATCGACCAGATTGACAGCTATCAGGGCAAGTCGGGGCAGAACGCGAAGGCGTTTATTGATGCGGTTCTTGATCCGACTGTGATCGGGTTTGGCACCATCGACGACATCGACCAGGTGGCGGGCAAGCGGGGGGACCGGCAGTCCTCGGCGGGTCAACAAGAGGTGACGGCGGTCTTCATGCAGGCCTTTGCGGGGGCGGGGACGGTGGTGCGGGGGAACTGCACCTTCGGGATGTTCAGTAACTACCCGGAGAACGTGGACGACGCCCTGCGGCAACGGGCCGGGGCGCGGTTTCTGGTGGACGGGCCGCAAAGCCGGGAGGATTACATCGACATCCTCTCGCTGCTGCTGGGCAAGAACCACGCGATCCCGGTGGGCGAGCATGAGTTGTTCGCGGCGCAGGAGATCAGGAAGGCCGTCGCCGCCAGCTTCGAGGGGCATTCGAAGCCGCATGAGGCGGGGCTCTTGAAGGTCTGGGACCGGGTGTCGGGCGAGATTGACAAGCTGGATACCCTCGCCAAGATGGGGGCCTACCTCAAGGCGATCCAGCAGGCGGATGAGCGGTTCACCGGCCGCGCGATCAAGAACATCACCGATGCGGTGAAGGTCCGGGCGATGGACTTTGAACTGCCCGATGAGTGGATGGAGGAGCCGGACCTGTTCCTCTTCAAGCCCTATGACGAGAAGCTGGCGATGATCCGGGGGCTGATGACGCCGATCTCGGTGGAGATGGTGATCCAGGAGATCAACCGCTATGCGGATTCCGAATTCCGCTATGCCGACAAGTCGGATGAGGTGGCGATTGAGGGGATGGTGCGGGATTTTGGCCGGACGGAAGAGGCGAAGCGGCGGTATGTGGAGGGGAAGGGGTGAATTATGAATACGTTTGGGCCAGCATTTATGGCCTTCGTCGTCGGCGGGATCGTCGCAATCGCAGTGCTGCTTTTGCAGCAGGCTTTCTCAGAAAAAAATCGATCAAGGATCCGCAGTGTTTTTCAACGCCTGAACCTAGTCGCTCTGGCGTGGGGAGGTGTTGGAGTAGCTTTTTCTTGCATGGTGACGATTGCTGCGGCTGGTTTAAGCTCAAACGATCGACTGCTGCCAGCCATACTGATGCATCCAATGGACTTTCTATTCTGGCCCGCCATCTTGGGGTTCCTAGGTGGATTATCAGTTTGGATAATCAGACGACACTAGCCAATCAAGGTGGCGATCCCTCTATTGGTCTTGGCTCCCCAGCCCCCCACCCCCAGCCCCTCCCCACGAGGAGGAGGGGAGGCGCTTTGTTGGTTGGGGTGGGTGCTGGTTGGGGGCGATGTGGCACCCCCTCCCCCTCGTGGGGAGGGTTGGGGTGGGGGGCCTCGGGCATGGGGTGTGACGGATGACCGGCATTCACCCGATCACCCGCGCCAATGCCCGCAAGCTGCGCCATGCGATGACCCTGCAAGAGCGAAAGCTTTGGACGAAGCTGCGGGATTTGAACCGGATGCTGGGGCTGCATTTCCGGCGGCAGGCTCCGATTGGGCCGTTCATTGCGGATTTTGCCGATCTGGGGCGGAAGGTGGTGATCGAGATTGATGGGGGCGGGCATGGTGGGCCTCGGGACGTTGTCAGGGATGAGTGGTTAAGCGCGCAGGGGTTTCAGGTGTTGCGGTTCTGGAATCCGGAGGTGTCGGGGAATATCGAGGGTGTGATGCAGGTGATCTTCGACGCGGTGGGTGGCGAGTCTTTGGACGACGCCCCCCCACCCCATCCCTCCCCCACGAGGGGGGAGGGAGGCTCTGAGCTTTCAGCGTTGTTCGATGTGCATGGGGCAAGAACCTCCCCTCCCCCTCGTGGGGAGGGGCTGGGGGCGGGGGCACGCCGCCAGAAGGGAAAGCACCATGAAACGCCCCACCCAGCGCAGCCAGATGTTCGGTAACCTGATCGACGTCTCCTCCCCGTCGCCCTGACCCCGCCCTGACCCCAGCCTACGCCGAGGAGGGGGTGCTTCTTCGGTTGGCGTTGGCGATGGTTATGGGCGGCTGGGTGCTCCCTCCCCCTTCGTGGGGAGGGTTGGGGGTGGGGGGCATGACGGATGCCCGGTATCCACCTGATCACCAGGGCCGGGGCGCGGTGGCTGCGCCTTGGCCGCGTGACCCCGATCAATCAGTTTTTGGCAAAACCGGAGCGGTTCAGACCCGTGCCCGGCTGACCGGAGCGGTCGGTGAGGCGTGATCAGGCAACGGACGCTTCTGCACAGGCGCTGCGCAGGCCATCCGGCACCGTCAGCAATGCGGCAAGCCCGCAGTTGCCCTTGGTCAGATCCGCCAGCGTGACCATGTCCAACTCGTGATAGAACGCCTCAAGCGCGCGCGCGACATAGCTGCGCAAACGGCAGCTTGCGGACAGCGGGCAGGTGTTGGTGTCGGGTACAAAGCATTCGGCAAAGGGCACGCCTGCTTCAAACACACGGAAAACCTCTCCCATAGAGATCCGGGCAGGTGGACGGGCCAGGCGCAGACCGCCGTTGCGTCCGCGCAGGGTTTCCACGAAGCCATGCGCCTGTAGCTCGTTTACCACTTGCAGCAGATGGTTGAGCGAGGCGTTGCAGGTCTGGGCGATTTCGGCACTGCGCAGCGTGGTACCTTCGTTGACCGCGCAGGCCATCAGGATGCGCGCAGCAAGGTTGGTCTTGGTGGTCAGGCGCATGAAGTCGCTTTCTAGGTGCAGGTTTGCTGTGTCTAGACGCGTGAAACCCGATCATCCTTGATCTGGATCACGTCACTAGGGCGCAGCCTAGCCTAAGTGACATTGAAAATGAAAGTTTGAGTGAGCCGGTGACCAAATCCCCTGCGCTGCCGTCCGACGTGTCTGCCCGGCTTGCGGCCGTGCTGTCCCCCGGTCACCGATACCAGCGTCGTGCTGCGGGACTGTCGGTGCTGGCGGGGTTGGTCTGGCCCGTTCAGGCGGCTGTGGTGGCTTGGGCCCTTGGGGATGTGCTGACCGGGGCATCGCCCTCACCGCTCTGGGCAGCGCTTGGATTTGCCGGGCTTGGTCTTTTGCGTTTGGCCGTCACCTTTGGAGCCGAAGCCCAGTCGCAGGCTGCAGCCGAAGCGATCCTTGCACGGGCGCGCGCCGGAATCGTTGCCACCGAGGCGCGTCGGGCGGGCGACAGCAGCTTTGGCGGGGCGGGAAGTGTGGCCGCGCTGGCCGGGGAAAAGCTGGACCTTCTGGCCCCTTATGTCTTGCGCTATGCCCCGGCGCGGGCGCGGGTAATGGTGCTGCCCCTCGTCATTCTGGGACTGGCGTTCTGGCACTCCTGGGCGGTCGGCGTTGTCTTGCTGATTTCGGGTCCGTTGATTCCGGTGTTCATGGCGTTGATCGGAATGGCCGCAAAGGAAGCCAGCGCCCGCCAGATGGCCGAGATCGGCACGCTGAACGATTTTTTGGTCGAAAGGCTGTCGGCGCTGGTCGACATCCGCTTGCTTGGGGCGGCGGACCAGATCTTGCAGGGCTTTGAACGTCAGGCGGGTGATCTGCGGCGTCGCACGATGGCAGTACTGGGGGTCGCCTTCCTGTCCTCGACCGTGCTGGAGTTGTTCGCGGCGATCGGCGTGGCGATGGTGGCGGTATATGTCGGGTTTTCGCTGCTGGGTGCTTTGGATTTTGGTGCTTGGGGGGCAGACCTGACCCCTCGGGCCGGGATCTTCCTTTTGTTGCTGGCACCGGAATTTTACCAACCCCTGCGCGATTTGTCGGCCGCCTGGCACGACAAGGCGGCGGCCACGGCGGTCATCGACGAAATGGCCGCCTATTCCCTGGATGCCGGGGCACAGCTGCCTGGAACTGGCGGGCCGGCCGCGCGCCTGTCCGGTCCGGCGGGCGTGCGCCTGAGCGGCTGCGTAACGCCTGAGGGAAAGGCGCTGCCCGACATCACCATCGCCCCGGGCGAGCGTATCGCCCTCGTCGGGGCCAGCGGCACCGGCAAGACCAGCGCGCTGCGGCTGATGGCCGGGCTGGACCTGCCGCAGGCGGGCAGCGTCATCGTCGCGGGGCAGAGGCTGACGGCCGAAAATGCCGATGCGTGGCGGGCACGGTTGGGCTGGATGCCGCAAGCCCCGCATTTCCTGACGGGAAGCTTGCGGCAGAACCTGACCCTTGGCCGAAGCGGAGACGTGGCGGGCGCGCTGGATCTTGCGGCTGTCGGGGCGGTGGTTCAGGCGCTGCCACAGGGTCTTGCCACCCGTTTGGGGGAAACCGGAGCCGGGCTGTCGGGCGGTGAGGCGCGGCGGATCACGCTGGCGCGGGCGGTTTTTGCCGGCCCGGATCTGGTGTTGGCAGATGAGCCGACGGCCGACCTTGATGCCGAAACCGCAGACAAGGTCACCAAGGGGCTGTTGGCCCTGGCCGCGCTGGGGATCACACTGGTTGTGGCCACCCATGACATGGCTTTGGCCGCGCGCATGGACCGGGTCATTGATCTGGGGGGCACCCGATGACGGCACTTTGGGCGATCTTCCGGGTGATCCTGCGCGACCAACGCAGGGCCATGGTGCGGGGGGCCGCGCTGTCTGTGGTCGTGCTGGTGATGGGCGTGGCGCTGTTGGGCCTGTCGGGATGGTTCATCACTGCGGCGGCGGCGGCAGGTCTGGCCGGGGCAGGGGCCGTGTTCGACGTGTTTCGCCCTTCGGCGATGGTGCGGTTTCTGGCGCTGGGTCGGGCGGCGGCCCGGTATGGCGAGCGGATGTTGACCCATGACGCCACCCTGCGCGCGCTTGAAGGGCTGCGCTTGCGCGTCTTGGCGGCGCGACTGTCTGCCCCCTATGCAACGATGATCCGGGTGCGCGGGGCGCAGGCGCTGAACCGGCTGACGGCAGATATCGATGCGCTGGACGGGGTGCCGTTGCGGCTGGTCTTGCCGGTGCTGGCGGGGATCTTGACACTCGGGCTGGCCCTTGTGGCGCTTTGGCTGCTGGTGGCCCCCGTGGTTGCCCTGTGGGTGGTCGGTGGATATGTGCTGGGCGCTGCGCTGACCTTCGGCTGGATGGCAAGGGTATCCTTGCCTCTGTCGCGCCGGGCCGAGGTTGCGGCGCAGGCGTTCCGCACAAGATTGATCGACCTGATCCGCGCCCGCCGGGATCTTGCGGTCTATGGCAGGTTGGTGGCGCAAAGAGACCTGGTTCAAGACGCCGAGGCCCGGCGCAAGGAACTCCGCCAGCACTTGGATCGCGCCGAGCGGCGAGCTGGGGCGGCACTTGGCGGCGTGACAACCGTGGTCGCGGCGGGTGCTCTGGGGATCGGGTTGATGCTGGTGCAGGCCGATCAGGCCGAGCCCGCCTTTGTTGCGCTTGGGTTCTTTGCGGCGCTTGCCCTTGCCGAGACGCTGTCGCCGATGCGACGCGCCGTGTCGGACCTCGGCCGCATGGCCGATGCCGCCCGAAGGGTAAGGGGTGATCTGGCTGATCGAACGCAGGCGCAGGCAATGCTCTTGCCCGGTGCGCATCAAGCCGGGACCGGCCTGCAGGTCACGAACCTGACGCTGCACCGTCCGGGTACGACGGTTCCCACCGTGCAGGGTCTTTCCTTTGCGCTGCGCCCGGGTGAAACGGTGGCAATCACCGGCGCAAGCGGGGCCGGGAAGTCGACCCTTTTGTTGGCCATAGCGCGCCTGCAGCCGGTCGCCCAGGGCCAGATCACCTTGGGTGGACATGCGGTTGCAGACTGGCCCGAGGCTGATTTGCGTGACCAAGTGACGCTTTTGCCGCAACGTAGCGCGCTGATCAGCGGCACCGTGTCTGATGCGCTGCTGCTTTCAGGGTCAGCAACGGATGCGCGGCTTTGGCAGGCCTTGGAGGCGGTGCACCTGGCCGCAGTCATTCGCGACCGTGGTGGCCTGTCTGCCTTGATCGGCCCGCGGGGTGAGGGGTTTTCAGGTGGCGAAGCCAGGCGTCTGGCGCTGGCCCGCGCGCTGCTGCGCAATCCGGCCGTCCTGTTGCTGGACGAACCGACCGAAGGTCTTGATCTGGCAACGGCCCAAGCGGTCCTGCACGGCGTGCGGGCGTTCCTGCCGGATGCGGCCATCCTGGTTGCGGCGCATCGGCAGGTCGAAACAGATTTCGCGGACCGCGTTCTGGACCTGACATAAGTCGCATAATAAATACCAGTTTTGATCTGAATCAAGGCTCGACCATGCCAGTCACGTCATAGGGTGACGCATGGGAAATCATGTCGCGCAGGATCCACCCCGCGATAAATGGAGCCAAGGATATGGAATTCGGGATCGTCGAGCTGTCACGGCTGCAGTTTGCCATGACAGCCATGTATCACTTCCTCTTCGTGCCGCTGACGCTGGGTCTGTCGATCCTCGTCGCGATCATGGAGACGGTCTACGTCATGACCAACCGCCCGATCTGGCGGCAGATGACGAAATTCTGGGGCACGCTGTTCGGGATCAACTTTGTCCTTGGCGTCGCCACCGGCATCACGATGGAGTTCCAGTTCGGCATGAACTGGAGCTATTATAGCCACTATGTCGGCGACATCTTCGGCGCGCCCCTGGCGATCGAAGGGCTGATGGCCTTCTTTCTTGAGGCGACCTTTGTGGGTCTGTTCTTCTTTGGCTGGGACAAGCTGAGCAAGGTGCAGCACCTGACGGTGGCCTGGCTGGTGGCCATCGGGTCGAACTTTTCGGCGCTTTGGATCTTGATTGCCAATGGCTGGATGCAAAACCCCGTGGGTGCCGAGTTCAACCCGCAGACCATGCGAATGGAAATGACCGATTTCTACGCCGTTCTCTTCAACGAGGTGGCGCAGGCGAAGTTCGTCCACACCGTTTCGGCGGGCTATGTGACCGCCGCCGTCTTCGTCATCGGCGTCTCGGCCTGGTATCTTCTGAAGGGCCGCCATATCGAACTGGCGCGGCGATCGATCACGGTGGGGGCGGCCTTTGGCCTTGCCTCGGCCTTCTCGGTCGTCCTTTTGGGCGACGAGTCGGGCTATTCGGCCACCCACAGCCAGAAGATGAAGCTGGCCGCCATTGAGGCGATGTGGGAGACGCATCCCGCCCCTGCCTCGTTCAACCTGATCGGTTTCCCGGATCAAGAGGCGCGCGAGACGCATTACGCCATCGAGATTCCTTGGGTCATGGGCCTGGTCGGAACGCGGTCCTTGACCACGGAAATTCCGGGTATCAACGATTTGGTGGCGCAGGCGGAAGACCGCATCCGGTCGGGCATCATCGCCTATGACGCCCTGATGCACATCCGCGAGATGCGCGATGCGGCAGACCCGGCGATCACCGCCACGTTCGAGGAACATTCGGCTGATCTGGGCTTTGCGTTCCTTTTGAAGAAATACGTCGAAGACCCGCGTCAGGCGACCGAAGAGCAGATTGTCGCGGCATCGAACGACACGGTGCCAACCGTTTGGCCGCTGTTCTGGGCCTTCCGCATCATGGTGGCCTTGGGCTTTGGGTTCATCGGCACGATGGCCTATTTCTTCTACCGCGCGTCCTTCAAGGGGATGAACTACCCCCGCCCGGCCCTGTGGCTGGCGGTGGTGATGATCCCGGCCCCGTGGATTGCCGCCGAGATGGGTTGGTTCGTGGCCGAATTCGGCCGTCAGCCCTGGACGGTGGATGGTGTGCTGCCCACGGCCATGTCGGTCAGCGCCCTGTCGATCACCGAAGTCGCGCTGACGCTGGCGGGGTTCGTGCTGTTCTACACCGTCCTCTTCATCATCGAGATGGGGCTGATGCTGAAATACATCCGCAAAGGCCCGTTCCAGGATGTCGAGGAAACCGACGCTTGGGTTGTTCGTCACAATGACCGGCTGGCAGGGCGGCGCAATGCCGATGCCATCGCCATGCCGGCGGAGTAAATATCATGATCTTGCATGAACTTCTAAGCTATGAACTGCTGCGCGTGATCTGGTGGGGCCTTCTGGGCGTGCTCTTGATCGGCTTTGCCCTGACCGACGGGTTCGACATGGGGGTGGGTGCGCTGATCCCCTTTGTCGGCAAGACCGATGTCGAGCGCCGGGTGGCGATCAACACGGTCGGCCCGGTCTGGGAGGGCAACCAGGTCTGGTTCATCCTGGGTGGCGGCGCGATCTTTGCTGCCTGGCCGCCGCTTTACGCGGTCAGCTTCTCGGGCTTTTACCTTGCGATGTTCGTGGTCCTTGCGGCCTTCATCGTGCGGCCCGTGGCGTTCAAGTACCGGTCCAAGCGGGATGATCCGCGGTGGCGCAACGCCTGGGACTGGGCGCTGTTTGCCAGTGGCGCAATCCCTGCGCTTTTGTTCGGGGTGGCCGTCGGCAACGTGATCCAGGGCGTGCCCTTCCACTTCACCGACGATCTGCACACCATCTATGAAGGGGCGTGGTACATGAAGTTTGTCGGCCTCTTGGACCCGTTCTCTATCCTTGCTGGGGTGGTGTCGCTGGCCATGCTGGTGATGCACGGTGGTGCCTGGCTGACCCTGAAGGCGGAAGGCGTGGTGCAACACCGCGCCCGTGCAATCGGGTCGGTTGCGGCGTTGGTGGCGGTGGGTGCCTATGCCGCAGCGGGGATCTGGATGGCCTTTGGCATCGAGGGCTACCGCATTGTTGGCGACTATGTCACCGGCGGCCCGTCCAACCCGCTGCACTTCGAGGTCGAAAAGACAGCCACCTGGTTCACCGCATACACGGATCGTCCGTGGATCGTGGTGGCCCCGGTGATGGGAATCCTTGGCGGGTTGCTGACGTTTCTTGGCATGCGGGCCGGGCGCGAAGTCTCGACCCTTCTGTTCTCAAAGATGGCGATCCTTGGCGTGATCTCTTCGGTCGGGCTGACGATGTTCCCGTTCATCATGCCGTCGTCCTCTGACCCACGTTCGTCGCTGACGGTCTGGAACAGTTCCTCGTCACACTTGACCCTGTTCATCATGCTGGTGGTCACGGCGATCTTCATGCCGCTGATCCTGATGTACACGGCTTGGGTCTACAAGATCCTGTGGGGCAAGGTGACCGAGGCCGACGTGACCGACAACTCGCACTCTGTCTACTGAACGCTGTTGAAAAACAAAAAGTTGCACCGGAACAGCATATCCCCCGGAGTGCGGGTTCCGCGTGCAGCCCACCCTGAAAGGACTGACATCATGAAACGCCTGGCAACCCTTTGCTGTGCCGCCACCGTTGCGATCACCCCGGCCCTGGCGTCCACCTTGCCGGATGCGGCCAAGACTGCCGTCCTGCGCGCGCTTGAGGACGAGTATCACGCCGAGGCCGTCTATGCCGCGACCCTGACGGCGTTCGGCGATGTGCGCCCGTTCTCGAACATCATCAAGGCCGAGCGCAAGCACCAGGCGGCCTTGCTGGGCCTGCTGGAAACCTACGGGATCGCGGCACCCGCGAACGGCTATCTGACTGGCGAAAAGCCGTTGGACACGCTTCCTGCAACCTTGCAGGAGATGTGCGAGATCGGCGTCGCCGCAGAGATCGAAAATGCCCGTCTCTATGACGAAGACCTGCTGCCCGCAGTTGCAGATCACCCAGACATCATAGCCGTTTTCACCAACCTGCGCGACGCCTCGGTCAACAATCACCTGCCCGCGTTCCAGCGCTGTGCGGCGCGCGGCGGCATGGGCAAGGGTCAGGTCGCTGGCTGACCAGTGTTTCCTGACCAAGACATCAACCTGAAAGGACTGACATCATGTGGTATTTCTCCTGGCTTCTGGGCCTTCCGCTGGCCGCCATCTTTGCCGTGATGAACGCAATGTGGCTGGAGCTGAAGGAAGACGAAAAGATGCTTGACCGCGACGGTTCCACATCGTCGCGCAAGCCCCGGGGCTAATCGCCCCATAGTTTCGGTTCGGTAAGGCGGCAGCGTTCCGCAGCCTTGCCGAAGCCCCTGAATTCCATGAACGGATGACGCCGATGACCACAGCCAATCCTGCCGCAATGTCGCGGATTGCCCATTACCCCGTGACGTTTTTTGCCGTCGGTATGGGCATGATGGGCATGACGCTGGCCCTTCGGTCCGCCGAACGCGCCTTTGCGCTGTCCAATCTGGCGTCGACCGGGGCCTTGATCCTGTCTGTCGCCATGCTTCTGGCCGTGGCCGTCGGCTATGCCGCCAAAGCGCTGACCCACTTTGCCGAAGTTCGGGCCGAATGGCACCATCCGGTTCGGATCGCCTTCTTTCCGGCCATCTCCATCTCGCTTTTGCTGCTGGCGGCGGCCTTGTTTGACCCGTTGCCGCAGGTGGCGCATGTGGTCTGGCTGGTCGGCACCGTCCTGCAAGGCGTGCTGGCCCTGTCGGTGATCGGGGCCTGGATCGGTCATCGCCCGTTTCAGCACGGGCAGTTGACGCCCGCTTGGTTTATCCCGGCAGTGGGCAACGTGATCGTGCCGCTTGCCGGGGCGCGACTGGGATATGCCGAGATTTCCTGGTTGTTCTTTTCCGGCGGGCTGATCTTCTGGTTGGTGCTGCTGACGCTGGTCATGAACCGGCTGATGTTTCACGATCCCCTGCCCGGAAGGATGGTGCCGACCCTGATGATCCTGATCGCGCCGCCAGCCGTCGCGTTCACCGCCTGGCTGCGGCTGACCGGCGAGGTCGGGCATTTCGGGCATTTCCTGCTGTCGGTTGCCTATGTGTTTGCGCTTTTGGTGACCACTCAGGCGGGCAAGTTCCGCAGCATGCCCTTTGCCCTGTCCTGGTGGGCGCTGTCCTTCCCGCTTGCGGCGCTGACCATTGCCAGCTTTGGCTATGCCGAGGCAGCGGGCTCTGCCGCACATCGCATCATCGGGGCTGGCCTTCTGGCCCTGCTGTTGGCCGTCGTTGCGGGGCTTATCCTGCGCACGGCACTTGCCATTCGGGCCGGCACGATCTGCGTGCCCGAATAGTCCATCCCCCTGACCCAACCGGAGTCCAACATGCGTAAGCTTGCACTGTCTGTTCTTGCCCTTGGCCTTGCCTTTGGCCCCGCAGCCCATGCCGAAAGTCCGAACAAGCTTGTCACCATCCTGACCGCGCCCGAGGCACAGACCCAGCTGATGGCGATGGTTCTGACCATGAATGCCATGGCGGCAGGGGCGAGTGCCGAGATGCTGCTGTGCGGCCCTGCCGGCGACATTGCTCTGAAAGAGGCCCCCGCATCGGCCACCACCGGTCAGCCACCCAAGGACGCCAGCCCTCAGGGGCTGATGAAGATGATGATGGAAAAGAACGGCCTGAAGGTTCAGGTCTGCGCCATCTATCTGCCGGGAAAGGGCGCGGATGCGTCCATCCTTCTGGACGGGATCACCGCCGCTGCGCCGGATGCGATGGGGGCCGCAATCGTTGCTCCGGGCACGAGCGTGATGAGCTTCTGATCTGCCAGTGCTGCGCCCCAGGCGACCCAAAAGGGTGCCTGGGGCTCAGCACGCGGATCATCGGGTCGCGCAACGATCTCACAAAACCCCCTCATTCTCGAAGGGTCTTGATGCAGATCAAGCTGCGACCGCGAAACATGTGCCAGAGATGCCAGAAATAATGGAGGAGAAGAGTCACATGACCAAGATCGGTCTTTCAGCGTCTCGCCGCGCATTTCTTGGCCTTGGTGCAGCGGGTCTGGCGGTCGCCACGCTTGGTCTGCCGGCAAAGGCTGCGCGCATCGCCACCAAAGCGCGGATCGTCATCATCGGGGCGGGGGCCGCAGGCACGGCGCTTGTCAACCATCTGGTCGCGCGGCTGGAAGGGGCGCAGATCACCATCGTCGATGCGCGGGCCGAGCATCTGTATCAACCGGGTCTGTCGCTGGTGGCCGCCGGGCTGAAGCCTGCGTCCTACACGCTGTCGCAAACCACGGATTGGCTGCCAGAAGGCATCACTCTGGTTGCAGAACACGCTGCCGCCATTGACCCGATCGCCAAGACGGTCGCGACCACAGGCGGGCAAAGCCTGTCCTACGATTTCCTTGTCGTCGCCCCTGGCCTTGTGCTTGACCATGATGCGATCGAGGGGTTCTCGCTGGATATGGTCGGTCAGAATGGTATCGGCGCGCTTTATGCCGGACCGCAATACGCCGCAAAAACCTGGGAGGCCGCGTCAAGGTTCACCGAAGAGGGCGGCATCGGCCTGTTCACCCGACCGGCAACCGAAATGAAATGCGCGGGCGCTCCGATCAAGCACACCTTTCTGATCGAGGATATTGCCAGCCGGGGAACTGCCGCGGGCAAGTATGAAATCCACTATGCTGCCCCGCAACAAGCCCTGTTTTCGGTGCCCATCGTCCATGAAAAGCTGCGGATGCTGTTTGAGACGCGGGGGATTGCCCCGCATTATGGCCGCACTCTGAAATCGGTTGATGCGGGTGCCAAGCGCGCGACCTTTGTCGAAACCAAGGTGGACCCCGCGACCAAGGTTGAAACCAAGGTCGATGTCGAGATGCCCTATGACTATCTCCATGTCATCCCGCCGCAGCGCGCGCCCGAAGTGATCCGTCAGTCGGGCCTGTCCTGGGCCGACAAATGGACCGATCAGGGCTGGGTCGAAGTGGACATGAAAACCCTGCGTCACCTGCGCTATCCCGAAATTTTTGCTTTGGGTGACGTGGCGGGCGTGCCAAAGGGCAAGACCGCGGCCAGCGTCAAGTGGATGGTGCCGGTGGTTCTGGATCATCTGGTCGCGGCGATAGAAGGCCGCGAGGGGACTGCGGTCTATAACGGCTACACCTCTTGCCCGATGATCACCCGGGTCGGCCGCGCCATGCTGGTCGAATTCGACTACAACAACAACCTCGTCCCGTCCTTTCCCGGCATCATCGCGCCCTTGGAAGAGTTGTGGATCAGTTGGCTGATGAAGGAGGTGGCGCTGAAGGCCACCTACAACGCAATGCTGCGCGGCAAGGCATAGGGAGAGCGCCATGCAAGAGCTGACATTCGAAACCATGATCGCTGTGTTCGAGGAAATCTTCGGCCGAGGCCTGTTCTGGGCCATGGTTGCCGCCGCCGCCATCGTGACGCTGGCATACCTTTATGTGCTGATCCGGGATCGCGCCGTGTCGTGGCGCAAGTTCCTGCTGGCGCAGCTGTCGATGCCCTTTGGCGCCGTCGCGGCGGTGGTGTTCGTGCAGGCGATGACCAACTCGCACTTGCGTGACATCGGTGGACCGATCGACGTGATCGTACTGCTGGCGGTGGCGGTGGCAGGCGCGATCGGTGCGGCAATCCTTGTCTACACGGTGCAGGCGCTGTTTTTCCGCAAGGCGGGTACCTGACGCCTGCAGAGCCGTTTTCGCGCTGACTCCAAGAACGGGGGCCGCCCTGGCAAACCTTGGCAGGCCTGTCGATACCTGGACGCCGCAGTACTTTATGCGGCTTTGCATGTGGGTGCCGCATCCCCGCCAACTGGTGCCGACAAAGACGTAAGGCAAGCCGCACTTTAGCCGCGCTTGGCCCTGCTGGTCCACGAAGGTTCAAGCCCATGACCGGATGTCACAGAGCGGCTGAACCCGGCCGGCAGGATCAGGCCCCGGTCCGGTCGAGGACTGAAGCGATTTCATCAAGGGCCGACTTCAGCCGGGGGGCCACAAAGTCCATGAAGGCGCGTTGCTTCAGCGGCTGCATCGGCTGTGCCTTGTGGACCAGATGCACCGGCAGCGGTTCGGGGCCGTGGGCGCGCAAGACGGGCAGAAGACGCGCTGCAGCAACCGGCTCTGCCGCCTGATAGGACATTACCCGCGCGATGCCCAGCCCGGCCGTGGCACCGGCGATCACAGCATCGGCTGTGTTCACCGAAAAGCGCGGGCGAATGTGGATCGGTCGCGGTGGCGTGCCGAAATCCCAGATCCGGTAGGTCTGCAGCCCTTCGAAGGCGATGCAGTCGTGCTGTTCCAGATCCGCGGGCGCTTGCGGGATGCCGCGCCGTTCCAGATAGGCCTGGCTGGCACAGGTGATCCAGTTGACCTGCCCTATTCGCCTGGCAATCAGGCTGCTGTCGGGCAACCGTCCGATCCGCAGCGCAAGATCGATGTGGTTTTCGGCCAGATCGATCACGCTGTCCGACAGGATCAGCCGCACCGTGACATCGCGGCAAAGGTCCAGGAATTCGTGAACCAGCGGTGCCAGATGCAGCTTGCCGAACATGATCGGCGCGGTCACCAATAGCTCTCCACGCGGGGCGAGGTATTCGCCCGAGGCGGCGCGCTCGGCCTCGCCCAACTGGTCGATCACCTGCCGGACGGCTGCAACATAGCCGATGCCGGCTTCGGTCAGGATCAGCTTGCGGGTGGTGCGCACCACCAGTTGCGTGCCCAGATGCGCCTCAAGATCCGACACGCGCCGGCTGACGGTCGGCAATGGAACCCCCATGCTGCGCGACGCCGCAGACAGGCTGCCGCCGTCAACCGCGGCGACAAGGGTTCTGATGGCTTCGAAGCGGTCCATTATTCTTCCATAATGTGGAAGGATGCCTTGTCAAGGCGCCAGATACCCACACGAAACGGAACTGCCTATCTGATGGACAACGCCCGATCAACGGACATCAACAGTCGGGATTTTCCAAATGTCCCGTATCCCTACCCCCGCCACCATCGCCGATGCCCCCGAGGTCGCGCGACCGCTGCTTGACGCGGTCAAGGCACAGCTTGGCTCTGTGCCCAACATGTTCCGTCTGATCGCCAACAGCCCCAAAACGCTGGAGGGCTACCTTGGCCTAGTGGCGGCGCTTGGCAAGGGGGTCCTTCCGGCCGCAACCCGCGAACGGATCGCGTTGGCCGTGGCAGAGGCGAACGGCTGCAGCTACTGCCTGTCGGCGCACAGCTATCTGGGCCGCAACCTTGCCAAGCTGGATGACGCGGAAATTGCCGCGAACCGGTCGGGGGCCTCGACCGATGCCAAGGCCGATGTCGCGGTTCGCTTTGCCGCCAAACTGGTGGCAAAGCGCGGACATGTCAGTGACACCGACCTCTCGGGTCTGTCTGCCGCGGGCTATACCGATGCCCAAGCCCTGGACATCGTTCTGCACGTCGCGCTGAACACCTTCACCAACTACGTCAACGAGGCCTTCAAGACCGACATCGACTTTCCGGTCGTCGAAGTTCGCCCCGCCGCCTGATCCCGCAACACCAAGGGCAGCCCCCGCGCGCCCGATCCCTACAGGAGCACCTAGCATGTCTACCACCTACGCCTTCGCCACCATCAAAGGCCGACAGGTCTTTTACCGCGAAGCCGGCGACAAGTCGGCCCCGACCATTGTTCTGCTGCACGGCTTTCCGGCCAGCAGCCACATGTTCCGCGACCTGATCCCGCTGCTGGCGGACCGGTTTCACGTTATCGCCCCCGACTATATCGGGTTCGGCCAGTCGGACGCGCCCTCTGCCGCCGAATTCGACTATAGCTTTGACACCCTGACCGCACATGTCGAAGGGCTGATCGCCCAGTTGGGCCTGAAAGACTACATCCTCTACTTGCATGATTTCGGCGGCCCGGTCGGCTTTCGTATGTTCGCGAACAATCCCGGGGCGGTGGGTGGCTTTGTCATCCAGAACACCAACGCCTATATGGCCGGTGTGGGCGAGATGCCGGCACAGATCTTCTTGCCGCTGTGGGAAAAACGCGATGTCACCGCCGAGGCCGGCGCGCGTGCCTTTCTTGCTGCCGACACGACCAAGTTCCAGTATCAGGTCGGCGCGCGGAACGTGGCGGCGTTCAGCCCCGACAACTGGATGGTCGATCAGCCGCTTTTGGACCGCCCGGGGCATGACCTGGCCCATCTTGACCTCTTGGAGGATTACAAGACCAACGTGGCCGCCTATGACCGCTGGCACGCGCTGTTCCGCCAGCATCAGCCAAAGACGCTGATAACCTGGGGCAAGCACGATCCGTTCTTCGTGCCCGCCGGGGCCGAGGCGTTTCTGGCCGACCTGCCGCAGGCAAAACTGGTGTGGCTGGAGGCGGGCCACTTCGTGCTGGATGAGAACGCGGCGCAGGTGGCTAGCGAAATCAAGAGCATGTTCGCCATTTGACCACCCGCCCCACGGGTCCGGCGCGCCGTTTGCCCGCGCGCCGGACCCCGCGCCCGAACCGAAAGGACCACCCGATGACCCCATCTTCCGACATCGCCTTCACGCCCGCGGTCAAGGCCGTGCAGACCCGGCGCGGATCGCGCGCCCAATACCGCCCGATGGAAGATCGCGGCGGCTTTCGCACCAAGATCGACGATGGGCTGCGGGAGTTTCTAGATCAGGCCGACAGCGCCTATCTGGTCACGGCCAGCGCCGACGGGCAGCCTTATGCGCAGCACCGGGGCGGGCCGGCCGGGTTTCTGCGCGTGCTGGACGACCGGACCATCGGCTTTGCCGACTTCGCGGGCAATAGGCAGTATGTTTCGACCGGCAATCTGTCGGAAAACCCGAAGGCATTCCTGTTCCTGATGGACTACGCCAACCGCCGGCGCGTCAAGATCTGGGGAACGGCCCGGGTCGTCGAAGGTGACGCAGCCCTGATCGCGCGCCTGATGCCCGACGGCTACCAGGCGCGGGCTGAAAGTGCAGTCCTGTTCGAGATCGTCGCTTGGGACCTGAACTGCCCGCAACACATCCCGCAGAAGTTCGCCGCGCGGGACGTGGCCGCAGCCCTTGATGCGCGCGAGGCCCGCATTGCCGACCTGGAGGCCGAGCTGGCCCGGGTCACAGGAACCCAGCCGTCACCCCCGCTTTAGCCCCCGCCTCAGAATGTGACGATCTGGCGACCGTTGCCCAGCAGATCGCGCAGGCTGGCGTGGCCATGGTCCTGGGTCAGGAGGGTCACACCGGCGGCCTTCAGATCGGCCTCGACACCATAGGCGCGGGCGCAATAGCCGCAGACGCCTTTCAGCGCCGGGGCTGCCTTCTGCCAGGCCCGGTGCAGATCGTGGGTGGGGTCCAGCACGGCTGCCAGCGTCGCGCTGCCGCCGCCATCGAACACCAATGTCACGTCATCGCCATGCGCCAGAAGTTCGGCGACAAAGCCGAAGGCGCGATAGGCGCGGCTTGCCGCCTCGGTGGTGATGTTGGAATAGATCACCACCGCGACACAATGCTTGACCCCTGCGGCGCTTGGGGTGGCGGTGTCCATCTGCGTCTGCGGCATGTCGGTTCTCCTTGGGGGTCAGGGATTTGTGGCGGCAAGAGCCACGGTCGCGGCGACCCCCCGTTGCACGGCGGGGCGGGCCTCCATCGCGGCGTACCAGCGGGCAAGATTGGGGCGAGCGTCAAGGCTGACTCCAGCAAAGTCGCGCCGCCAGAACCAGCCGAAATGGGCGATGTCGGCGATGGAATAGTCATCGCCCGCGAACCAAAGGTTGCGCCCCAGATGCGCGTCGATCACATCGGCCAGCCGGTCGGACTCGGTCTGATAGCGGGCGATGGCGGGCTCGACACGCTCGGGTGCCAGTTTTTGCCAAAAGCCGGATTGCCCGAAGGCAGGCCCGGTGCCCGACATCTGCACCATCAGCCATTCAAAAGCGCGGGCCCGGGCGCGGGCCTCGGTCGGCAAGAGCTGCCCGGTCTTTTCCGCCAGATGGATCAGGATCGCCCCGGACTCGGCCAGCACGAAATCGCCGTCGATCAGCAGCGGCACCTTGGCGTTGGGGTTCAGCGCAAGATAGTCCGGTGCCCGTTGCGCGCCGTTGCGGATGTTGACGGACCGCAAGGCATAGGGCAGCCCCAGCTCTTCAATTGCCACCGGCACCTTGACAGAGTTCGGGGTGGAAAAGGCGTAGACAGTCAGCATGGGTCGGTCCTTTCAGCGGAAGGGGACAAGGGGTGGGCGCTTGCCACTGACCGCCCAGAGCAGACCGCCGATGACGGTCACAAGGCCCACCACCTCTAGCGGCCCGGGCACAAGGCCAAGCACCGGCCAGGCCATCAGCGCGGCAAGCCCCGGCGCGAGGGCGGGAAAGATCGCGGCACGAGAGGCCCCCAGGATCTTGACCATCGCGGCATAACTCAAAAGCGTGCCCACGCCGGCGATCACCCCCTGCACCAGCGCCTCGGTCAGCAGAACGGCGCGGTCCAGCGCCAGCAGCCCCGCGCCGCCCGTCTGCCACAGATAGACGGGCACAAAGGTGACCAGCGCAGAAAAGGCGATCACCGCACTGGCCAGCAAAGGGTCAAGCCTGTGCTTGCGCAACAGGATGCCGAAGCCTGACCAGAAGGTTCCCGCAATCATAAACATCGCATCCCCCGCCAGCCCGTGAAGGCTGAATGATGCTGCATTGATGCCCGAGATCAGCACCAGCCCGACCAGCACTGCCCCAATTCCGGTCAAGCGGCGCAGGGTTAGCCGGTCTTTCAACACCACCGCGCCAAGCACCAGTCCCATGATGCTCATGGCGGCAAAGGGAAAGACGGCGGCATGGCTTGCAGGGGCCAGTTGCAAGGCGCCGAACATCAAAAGGCCAAAGGGCGTGCCGGCAAGAAAGCTGACGGCGAGCCAGATGCGCCAAGGGCCGGTCAGATCCTCTGGCCTGCGGTGCAAGCGGTGCAAAAGCACCGGCACAAGGATCAGACCTGCGATGCCAAAGCGCAGGGCGGTCAGGTCCATCGCACTTGCCCCGTGCCCGATGCCCCAGCGCGCGAACACGACATAAAGCGCGCCGATGCTGGCAGCGGCAAGACCCACCGCAAGACCGCGCAGCAGCCTGTGCAGGTCGTCGGTGCCGGGGCGAGAGGGGGTGTCTTCGACGGCGGTCATGATCTTGTATCCTGAAGCTGGCCCAACACGGGCGAAAGGGTTGTCCCCCGATCCGCAGACCGGGGCTGGCAGGTCAGGTCCAGAAAGCTTTCACGCGGGTCATCCGATGTGCCTTCTGTTGGCAAGATGCGGTGGCGATGACGCGACGATGACGGATGCCGGACGCAGCGAGAACCACTTTCTGTCTGGGTCACGGATCGACGGGCGCATGACCGGCCGCCCATGCGGTGCCAAGCAGCCCCGAAGCCTTCGGATCTGAAGGCGCGGCGTTCCGAGGGTGCGCCGACCGGGGTCAAGGGTGGGCTGGATGGTCCGTGCAACCATCCGCACCGCCACCCTGAATGCGCACCGCCTGCAGCGGGGACAGCGGCAGACCGTCGCGCAAACGCAGGGCAGGTCAGGGTTGGCGCTGCAGGTGCGGCCAAGCGAGACGGTAGCCGGCCGCCCCTCGGGGCAGGGTGTCCGGCCTGCAAGGCGGGGACAAAGGCCCGAGCATCGGCCAGGGTGCGGGCCAGCGGGGCCATCACGATCCGGTTGCATGCCATGATCGCGCCGAACCGGATGGGTTGGGACAGGGGGGAAGTGTCGCAGGTCAACGCAGCGATCCTTTGTCGGGGGCCGGGGCCCGACTGGCCCCGGTCGAGTGTTTGATGTCGATCAGGCTGCGATGGCGGCGCTCAGCGCCGGGGCGGCGGGGAAATCGACCGGCACTTTCGTCGCGCCGTGCAAAAGGTTGGTCACCGTCTTGTCGCCGATGGTCACGATCACATCGACAAGGTTTTCGGTGGTCCAGCCGGCAGCGAAGAAGGCCTCGACCAGCGCCGGATCGCCGTGGCCTCGGTTCTCGGTGATGTCCTTTGTCACCTTGGCCAGCGCATCCAGCCTGGGGTCAAAGGCAGCGCGGCCGTGGCGGATTTCCATGATCTGGGCGGGCGTGAAGCCGACCATGCCGCCGATCACGCTATGCGCAGCCAGGCAGTATTCGCAGGAGTTCACCTGGCTTACCACCAGGTTCACGACCTCGCGCGCCTTGCCGGTGATCGAGGATTTGGCCGATTGCAGCGCCAGATAGGTGCCAAGCGCGGTTTCGCTGTGGGCAAGCGTGGCGTAAAGGTTCGGTACCATGCCAAGCTGGCCTTTCAGCGCGTCAAACATCGCCTGATTGGCCGGGCTGACGGCGTCGCGGGTGGGAACGGTGATAGTCATGTCTGTCTCCTTGGGTTGGGTTCGGTTGCAATGAACAAAGACTAGACGCTGCAGCGGAAATCGATAATCATGTCGCTTTGTATGGGATTGATACGCGCGGTGCATGAATGAACGCAGGGCTTCTGGAACATATCCGCACCTTCGCCCGCGCCGTCGAAACCGGCAGCTTCACCGCTGTCGCCGTGGAACAGCAGCAAAGCCAGCCCACGGTCAGCCGCCAGATCTCGGCGCTTGAAGGCCACCTCGGCGTGCGCCTGCTGCAGCGCACCACGCGGGCCCTGACCCTGACGGATGAGGGGCGGACGTTCTATGACCACGCCCTTGCCCTGCTGGAGGCGGTCGAGGCGGCGACGCTTGCGGTAAGGCCGGGCGATGCGGCTGTCACCGGCCAGTTGCGGATTGCGGCACCGCTTGCCTTTGCCCGCCTGCATCTGATGCCAAGGATGCAGCGGTTTCTGGACGCCCATCCGGCGCTGACCACGGACTGGGTGCTGGGCGACCGCCCGGTCGATCTGGTCGAAGAAGGCGTTGACCTGGCGATCCGCATCGGTCGCATTACCGACCAATCGCTGATCGCGCGCCGCATCGGCGAGATGCGGCGGATCACCGTCGCGACGCCCGGCTATTGGCTTAGGTCCGGGCGCCCCATGCATCCTCAGGATCTGAAGGGGCACGATTGCATCGTCTATACCGGCCTTGCGACCATCGACGAATGGCATTTCAAGGCTCCTGACGGCACGCCACAGGCCGTAAAGGTCAAAGGCCGGGTACGGGTCAGCGCCTCGGAAGGGATGCGATCGGCGGTTCTTGAAGGGCTTGGGGTTGCCGTGGTGCCGACATGGCTGTTCACCGACGAGGTCGAACGCGGCCTGTTGCAACGGGTGCTGACCGACTATGAACCCGCCCCATTGCCAATTCAGGCTGTTACCCCCTCGCGCCGGATGGTCCCGCCTCGCGTCCGCGCTTTCTCGGATTATCTGGCGGCAGAGTTCCGCGCGGACCCAAGGCTGTCGCCGGTGACCCCGCATTGACCGCGCATGACCGGGGCCGGGGCGCAATCCGCGCCCCGGCAAAATCCTGTGGGCGGACCGCTGGCGCATCGCGCCGAGATCCCGAAGTCACCAGCGCCTGCAATGCGGAAGCTCAGCTTGGATCAGACCGGGCCAGGGCCTTTTCACGCGCCAGGGGAACCGCTTTGAAACCCCCCGGTCTCCCGCGTTTGTCAACGCTCTGTGAGGGTCGCATGGCGGTCTTTCATGCCGCGGTCAGACGCTGCGGTACACGGACCGGACAAGGGTGCGCAGGGTTGCCTCGATGCGCGTCCAGGTTGCTTCATCGCTGGTCGCAAGGCCAATGACGCTGTGGGACGTCCGGCTGGCCAGCACAAGGTAGCTGATGCCAGAGACGATCAAGGCGTTGACGACAGGGGCATCCACCCCGTCCGGCGGCCGCAGGTTGCCGCGTGTCTGGACCATCCAGGCACCCAATGCCTGCGCACGCGCGGCGGTCAGCGCAGCAACAGGCCCGAACCCGTCTGTCAATTCCCAAAGCATGCAGTGCAACGCCAGCGGCTCGTTGCGCATGATGGCAACCAGTCTGAGGGCCAGCATCTCGATAAGATCGCCATAGCTTTCCGGTGCCGCGGCAGGGGCAGCTGCCAGCAGCTTGTCTTGCCACCATACCGCCAGCCGTTCGCCCAAAGCCCCCAAAAGCCCGTCAAGCCCGCCGAAATAGCGGTAGATCAACTGCTTGTCGACGCCAGCGGCCCGCGCCACGGCATTGACCCCGAAACCCGCTGGTCCTTGGGCGGTCAGAATCGACTGTGCGGCATCCAGAATGCGCCCTTCTGTCGCCGGGCGGTCGCGGCTGCGGTCCTTGGCGGGAACCGGTTCGACGGGGTGTTCCGGGCTGCTGATGTCGCTGTCCATGCTGCGCCCTTGCGTTGTCACGGGTCGGAAATAGTGTGCTTGCCGCTTTTGCGCAACCCGACTGTGCGAATTTGTCTCTGTGTGGTGACTTTACTTGTCACCATTCGGTGATGCATGTATATCACCTGTAAGTGACAAGAGGATGCCATGACCGACACAGTTCCGAAAACCGGCGTCGCAGGAGGAGGTCACACGCCCTTCGCCCCGGCCAATGCAGGGGTGGAAAGGTTAAAGATCGCGAGCGACCTCTTGGCCGGCAGGGCTCGTGACGAACGCCGGCGCCTGGTGCCCCGAACCGCCGATGGCACCGCAGCCTGCGTTGTTTCGCGGGCTGATGGCCCTTGCCCGGCCACATCCTGTTAACCCCCTTTCCCGGAAAGCATCCATGATGACCCTTCGTTCCCCAACTCTCGGCCTGTCTGCCATCGCCATGGCGATCGGTTTCAACCTGCCCTATGCCAACCTGGTCGCGATCTATGACTATCCCGACATCCTGCGCCGCCCGGCAGCCGAGGCGCTGCAGCGCTTTACCCAGGGTGGGGTGCCGCTGATCCTGACCTGGCACGCCTTTGCCTGGGCCGCGCTTTTGCTGGTGCCGCTGTCCATCGGCCTGGCGCTGACGCCTGCCAACCGGGCCACATCCGACCGTCTGGCGATTGCCGCGGCGATCACCGGAGCCCTGTCGGGCGTTGCGCAGGCCATCGGCCTGTGGCGCTGGGTTTTCGTGATCCCCGGTCTTGCAAGCCGCCACGCCACGGGGGACGCCGCCACCCAAGCCGCCGCCGAGGGCATGTTCGACATCCTCAACACCTGGGGTGGCGTGGCGATCGGCGAGCACCTTGGCCAGTGGCTCTTGGTATTCTTCGTGCTGGCCCTGTCGGCGCTGCACTGGCGTCAGGGCCTGCGCCTGACGGCTGTGATCGGGGGGGCCACCGCACTCGGCCTGGGCATCGGCACGACCGAAGGGCTGGCCATAGCCCTGGGACGCGACGGCGATCTGTTCTCGTTCTTCACCATTGGCGGGTTCCTAGGCCTGTCGCATCGGCACTCTTTGCCGCGCCTGCAAGGCCGGAAAACTGCAAGACGGCAAGCCGGGCGGGGGGCTGGGCGTGCAGCGAAATGGTGGGGTCCCTGGGCTCGGGCAGGTCTTCCAGGCGGTAACGGGCGGGCATGGTGAAGCGCACCAGCCATTCGCCCGCGCCTGGGTCTTTGCCCGGGGTCTGCGTCATGGGTGCCGTCGTTGCAATCGCCTCACCCAGGGGGGTCTTGGTGACGGGCGCTGTCATCGCGATCTTCTGGTGCGCGGTGTTGTCACCAAAGATGTAGCCCGCAAGCTTGATGAACCCGCGACGACCGGCTTTGACCTGATCGCCCGTCACGGTAACCTCGGCCACGACCGTTGCCGCGTAGTCGCGCAACTCGAACGGGCCGTCCTTGTATGCAACGCTGAATTTCGGTTCCTCGATGGCCATGGCGCGGATCTCCTGCGGGTGGGGCTGCAACCTTGCGTCCAATGCGGCAAAAGCGAAAGGACCGGAAACCACCTACTACGCCAAGCCGGAAATCGCGCGGATCGGCATGCGTAGTTTCCGAGGCTGATGCTGCATCGGTCACTGTCCTAAAGACGGGCATATGAAGGGTGCGAGGACTGCCCGCGCCCATCCCGAAAGGCCCGATCATGCCAGCGGACATACCCCTCGGTACTGCCGACACGCGGCTGGTTGCGCGTATCTTTCAGCATCCCTTGTCCCACAACCTGAACTGGCGCGAGGTTCTGGCGCTGTTTCACACCATCGGCACGGTGGACCAAGCGGCGGGCGGCGACACGGTGCTGCAGCTTAACGGCCAGCATCAGACGTTCAGGCCGGCCCATAGCAAGGACCTTGCGGCCGAGGATGTCATCAGCCTGCGCCATCTTCTGACCCGCGCTGGCTGGGGCGGGGGTCCTTTGGCCCTGGCCGAGGCACAGCCCAACGATCTGGTCGTCGTGATCGACCATGCCGATGCGCGCATCTATGCCACCGCGCCCGATGACGAGGCCGCCCCGCAAGAGGTTCACCACCTGTCGCACAGCAGCGACCGTGCCCGCCGCGACGCGGACCGCGACGAGACCTGGCCCGACGACACGCGCTTTTTCCACCAGATCGCCCAGGCGCTGCAGGGGGACGGGCGAATCGTCGTCGTGGGCCACGGCAAGGGCCAAAGCAACGAGGCGGACCACCTGCTGGCCTGGCTTGCCGCGCATGACAGCCCTGTCCATGCCCGGGTCGTGCGCAAGATCACCGCGGATTTGTCGCACCAGACGCTGCGGCAATTGCTGGCTTCGGCGCGTGCCGTCTTGCAGCCCAAGCTGCTTTCCGCCGGCACAGCGGCGGGCTGATCTGCGGCAACATCGCCCGAACCCGGCGGGCGCGACACTCGTTCCTCCACCGCAACCCGAAAGGTAAACCATGACCAATCCGCAAACCACGCTTGAACGCGCGCGTCACGACGCGCAAGAGCTGCACAAGAAGATCGCCGCCAACATGGCAAAGGCCGAACAAGCCACCTGGGCGGACGTCAAGGCCGTTCAGGCCGACATCCACGGCCTTGTCGCCAAGATCAAGGTGCTGGCCGATGATCAGGCCGACGCAACAAAAGCCGGCATCATGGCGGCCATGACCAAGCTGGAAGCCGCCGGCAAGCTGGTCGAGGACAAGGCCGGTGCCAGCGCGGTTGCCGCCCGGGACGCCGTCCAGCACGCCTATGCTGCCATGCTGGACGGCGCCCACAAGACTGCCACCAGCCTGAGCAGCGCGGTCGCTGCCGCCCGCACCAAGCTGGCCCGTGCGATCGAACCAAAGCAGGTGGTGGCATGAACACCTACATCGCCGTTGTCTTTTCCAACCACGACAAGGCCCATCAGGCGCTGCGCAAGCTGTGGAACCTGGACGAAGCGGGAGAGTTGACCGTGCACGGCGCTGCCGTCGTAAGCCGCGACGACATGGGTCACATCCGGGTCGCCGATCGCAACAGCGATCTGGGCATGCGGACCGCCATCGGCGTGGGTGTGGGTGCGCTTTTGGGCCTTATTGCCGGGCCGGTGGGGGTTGCCGCCGGTGTCGCGGGTGCTGCCGCCGTGTCCGTGGCCGCAGCCACGGGCGTCGGTGCGCTGGCCGGTGGTGCCATCGGGGCCACGGCCGACGCCCTGACGGAAACCCGCCGAGAGAACGCGGCCGAAGAAGCCTTCTTCACGCTCAAGCATGGCCAGTCAGCCGTGGTTGCCGACATCTCGGAAGACTTGACGCAGCTTCTGGATGACGCAATGCGGCCCTTCGGCGGCACCATCTACCGCCGGAGGAACACCGCGGCGACCAATGCGGCCTTTGGCGACAATTACTACACCGGATACCTTTATCCCTACTATCACGAGCCGATCTACGGCTGATCGCTTCGGGGTCCGTTCCATGCCAAGCAAACGCCCGCGACCAGCGGGCGCCCAAGCCATTCCCGGCCATATCCGGCCCTTGCGGCGGGGTGAACGGCGCAGATGAAAAGGCCCGCCCGGTGGATCCCACCGGGCGGGCTTTGGCTTGGCCGATGGCCGATCAGGCCAGCGCGTGCTTGGCTGCGTCAAGCTCGCGGTTGCACTCGGCGTCGTTCTTGGCGGTCTGCGCCTTTTCGGCGGCCTGGTAATGCTTCAGGGCCGCGTCCTTCTTGGGTCCGGCTGCAGCCTTGTCCCAAACTTCCTTGACGGATTTCATCTTGTCAGCGGTGCTGGGCAGCGGGGTTTTCGAGTCCATGAGAAAGATCCTTTGTTGGTCTGTGCGACTTGGCGAGCCTTGCCATCGAACTGGAAAGCCTCGCCGTTACTCGTTACAAACACCGACGGCGGGTTGGCGATCATATCTGCCGGCCGTTCGATCTGACGCATGGCAGCGCGCGCTGGGGTGTGGCCCCGCGCCGGGCCGGGCTTTCGCGGCTGTGGCGGCTGGTACGCATCGCCGATGTGCCGCTTGGACCGCAGGACTGCCGCTTCTTTCGCGCCATGGCGATCCGGTTTAACGGCGTGCCTGCGGCAAAACTGGTCCCCAAGGCATCGCTGATCGAGGATCCGACCTTGCTCACGATCTCTGGGCAGATCCTCGGCCATGCTGCGGTGCGCGCGCCGGTGCTTGAAAGCCGCCCTGCCGTGCCTGCAGACCAGCGACCGAACCGGCTGACCTCGATCGTGACGACGATGAAGAACGAAGGGCCGTTCCTTTTGGAATGGATCGCCTATCACCGCGTGATCGGGGTTACGGACTTTCTTGTCTATACCAACGATTGCACTGACGGGACCGACACGTTTCTGGCGCTGCTGCAAGAAAAAGGTCTTTGTCAGCACCGCGCCAACCCCTGGCGGCCGGGCGCGCCGACCAGCCCGCAGCACACCGCGCTGCAGGTGGCCGCAGACGAGCCGACGATCCGGCAGGCGGACTGGGTCATCTGCATGGATGTTGACGAATACATCAACGTCAAGATCGGTGATGGCACCCTTGCGGCGCTGTACCAGGCCGTGGGCGAGGCGAACATGGTCAGCTTGACCTGGCGGCTGTTCGGCAACTCGGCCGTGGTGGCCTATGAAGACCAGCCCGTGATCGCGCAGTTTGATCGCTGTGCCCCCGAGGTTATCCGCAAGCCGCATCAGGCCTGGGGCTTCAAGACGCTGTTTCGCAACATCGACATCTTTCGCAAGCTGGGGGTGCATCGCCCCAAAGCCCTGAAGCCCGAGCTGTGGGAGCAGATCACCTGGGTCAACGGCTCTGGTCGGCCGATGCCGATCAGCGTGCTGCGCAACGGCTGGCGGTCAAGCATTTCCACCTATGGCTATGACTGGGTGCAGTTGAACCACTATGCTGTCCGGTCGGTGGAAAGCTTTTTGGTAAAGCGGGATCGGGGTCGGGTGAACCATACCGACCGCGATCAGGGCAGCAGTTACTGGTTCCGCATGAACCACAACATTGATACCGACCGGTCGATCCAGCGGATGATCCCGGCCCTGAAGGCCGAGATGACGCGGCTTTTGGCCGATCCCGACATCCGCGCCGCGCAGGACGCCTGCGTGGCCAGCCATCGGGCAAAGATCACCGAACTGATGGCCCGGCCGGACCAGCGCGCCTTCCATGACGAATTGGCCGGCCCGAGGATGGTCCGGCTGTGCCAGATGCAGCAGCATTTTGGCTCGGCGGTCTTTACGGCCGGTCCGCAGGTCATCCCCGATGCGATCGCCTTTCGCGAAGACCTGCCCGCAGATTTCTTCTTTACCGTGGCGAACGAAACCGAAGCCAGCCCCTGAACCGGCGGTCAGAACTGGCCAAAGAACCGTTCGGGAATTTGGTGCCGGTTCGGCCGGTCGCGGATGGCGAACTGGAAAAAGCCGCTGTCGGCGCGGGGGGCAAAGCTGTCGCGCATCCCCTTGCGCAGTGCGGTGAAGTCAAAGGTAGCCTCGGCCGGCAAACGGGCAAAGCTGTCGAACACCTCGGAATCCTCGCCTCGGAACTCCTTGAACCAGTGGCGACCAATGCTGGTCTTCGCCAAGGTTGCCGCCGCCGCGTCGGTGACGCGGTTGCGGGCGGTCATCGTCTCGGCATAGGTGGCGAAGTCGCAGTATTTCAGATGAAACAGGTAAAGCGGATCGGGGCAGACCAGTGCGGGCTCGGAGGCGAAATGCCCGCCCCGCGACAGGCGGGTTTCGGTCGAGATGACGCAGGGCTTGCTGTATTTCAGCACCGTGCGGGCATAGCGGCGCGGGCCAAGGATATGGGTGCCAATCGCGGCGGTTTCGGTCGCGCGGTCATGGACCAGCTCAAGACAGACAGGGGTCAGCACGGCCCCCCTGGCCTGCGCGGCCAGCCATTCGGCAAGGGTCTGGCCCGTGGCGGGGTCCAGCACGACCAACTCGTCCACATCGCCGACGATGACATGCGAAAAATAGGGCAGCAGGCCAGTGACGATGCCGTTCAGCAAACGCCACCGGATGCGGTCGAAATTCTTTACATCGCCCTGCGGGATGCCGATCAGATTGCAGCCCGCCGCCTCGGCAGCGACGGCGGCACCCCGACCGTGATTGACGATGTACAAATTCTCGCGCCCGAAATGACCACCGTAATAGGTGATCCAGCGGCGCAGGAAGAACACGTCATCCCTGACCATCGTCACCGCGGCAACCGTCTTGTTCATGAGGGTCCTTCCCCGATCCGGGCGTGACTGCCCGCTGCCGCATCTGAAACGAAATTGGCGGGGTGGTTCAAGCCTTCTGCAGGCCCTGACCGTGGGCGGCATCGGCGCGCGCCGTCAAGGTGGGGGTGTTTCGGGCGGCGGACCTGCTTGCCATCGGGGTGTGGCCGGGTAAGCATGCCCCCACTGGTCCGAACCGATGGTTCAGCGACCGGCCCCTTGATCGGAGCGTGGATGGAATGACTGGCCAGGTGCCTGCCGACTTGACCGATGCGACCCTGCCTCCCAACCCAAAGGGTGGCTGGTCCACGACCATCGTTCCGGTCCCGGACGCGCTGATCGCAACGACAGCCTCGCAGGAAATGATCCAGCCCATGGGTATTTTCGACGCGGATGGCCGCTATGTCCACGAGGCGGTGTTGTGGCGCGGGCGTCCGTTGATGGTCGCACCCGAGCCGCCGGCCCCGGTGGATCATCTGGCCGGCCGCTGGATCTGGGGGGGCGTGCTGCTGAACCACTTCGGGCATTTCCTGACCGAAAGTCTGGGCCGGCTTTGGGCCTTGCAGGCGGTCGCCGGGCCGGTGGACGGCCTGATCTTCGTGTCAAAGCGCGAAGAGGCCGAAGACGGCGCCGATGTCGCGATGCAGGCCTATCATCGGCTGTTCTTTGATCTGGCGCAGGTGGATGTGCCGATCCGGATCATCACCCGCCCGACACGGGTCGATCTGCTGGAGGTGCCCGGGCAAGGCTTTGGGATCGGGCCGATGGCCGCGGGGACCGCCGCATTCCGGGCCTTCATGGCGGATCGCTTTGCGCGCGACGTGGCCCCGGTCGGCGGGCCGCGGCTTTACATCTCGCGGTCGGGGATGAGCGCGCAGCGCGGCGGCATCCTGATGGAGGCGCGGCTTGAGGCCCTGCTGGCGGCCGAGGGCTATGAGATCTTTCACCCCCAGCAGCATGCGCTGGATGCGCAGATCGCGCGCTACAAGGGGGCGCGGCAGATCGTGGCTTTGGACGGATCGGCCTTGCATCTGGCCGCCATGTCAGGTGCGCGGGGCCAGCGGGTTGCAGTCATCAAACGGCGCGACAGCCACGCTTCGGACAGCATCATCACGCATCTGGCGTCGTTCCTTGGCATCGCGCCCGATGTCATCGACGTGATCCGCCAGGACTGGGTCCGGTCGGATCGCAAGCGGGCCGACCGTTTTTCGATCGGCGAACTGGACTTTGCCGCTTTGGGTCGGGCGCTGACCGCCGCTGGCTATGTCGAAGGCGGCGACGGGTGGCTCTCGCCGACGCCGGTCGAGGTGCAGGCCGCAATCCGCGATGTCGAGGCATCGCTAAAGCGGCGCAAGCTGACCTTTACGCCCGTGCCGCAGCTCAGCCAGCGCGCGAGCAATCCCGGCGACGGCGGGTCTGCCCCGCTCCTGCCCGTGCCCGCACCCGCCCGCGACATCCCAAAGCGCCGTGCGTTGCGCATGCAGCAGCGGGCGCTTGCGAAGACGAACCCCGGCACCTGACGCAGCAGGTTTGACAAGCGGCGGGACGGCTGCGCATCCTGAGGCCGGGTGTGGGGTTCGGGCGCTCTGATCCCGTCGTTGCCGGATATGCGGTGTGCCAGGGGGCCAGGGTCGTGACGATGCAGGCGGATCGACGCGGTCAGTCAGGGGTGCCTAGGGGGCTGGCCATCCTTGGCACAGGCCGGGCCTTGCCGGTCCGGGCTGTCGCGGCAGCCGCGCTTGACCGGCAGTATGGCTTGGCCGATGGCTATGTTATGGCCGCCACGGGGG